>Ga0209075_1001204_pt1 | contig 24729 bp, 22 predicted proteins | sample Stecom2011_FD_187523 | JGI IMG/M metagenome (GOLD analysis project Ga0209075, IMG submission 187523) | Agricultural soil microbial communities from Utah to study Nitrogen management - Steer compost 2011 (SPAdes) (version 2) | ecosystem: Environmental > Terrestrial > Soil > Agricultural land...
TGGGTCGAGCCTGCAATCGGCGTCACACCGCGTGCAGTGCGTTGGCGTTGCGAGCAAGAATTGCCCTGGGGCGCCGGCACGGTGCGGTTTGTGCGCGGGCCGGGAGCGGGACTGTCGCTGGCACGGTTAAAGGCTGCGGATGTAGTGATGTTGGACGTGCGAACCGCGGCGCTGCGGATGCGCAGCGCCGCGGGCCGGCCGCGCCACAGCTTCAAGAATTTATGCCAAGAGGGGGGGGTGCCGCCGTGGCTGCGCGAAATGTTGCCAGTGCTGTATGCCGATGGGGAACCCCTGTGGATTGCCGGCGTCGGAATTTCCGCAGATGCCTGTGTGGTGGGCGAAGAAGAAGGCGTATTGCCCGTGTGGGAACGGTGGACGGTTGGCTAGAAGACTATGTGCGCAATGGAGATCGATGACGATCCTCCCTATGCATCGATCCCTTTGAGCGTTTGCGCCAGTTCGACAGCCGAACGCACGCCCATTTTCTCGAAGATGCGCGAACGGTGCGCTTCTACAGTGCGCATTGAGATGTCGAGCTCGTCGGCGATGACCTTGTTGTATTTCCCCTTGAGGATCAGCTCCATCACTTCGCGCTCACGCGCGGTCAGCAAAGTGAGCTTTTCCATGACCGCCAGATTTTGACTGCGTGCGCGCTGGCGTTCGGCATCGATCTCCAGCGCGCTCAGAATGACGGCGACCAGGTCGCTGTCGTCAAAGGGTTTTTCGATAAAGTCATACGCGCCTTTTTTCAAGGCGGCGACGGCCATCGGAACGTCGCCGTGACCGGTGATGAAGATGACCGGCAGTTCGTTGCCTTGCGCGCGTAAAACATCAAAACACTCCAGGCCGCTCATGCCCTCCATGCGGATGTCGAGCACCGCACAACCGTGCCAGTCGGGCGTGAGCGCAGCAAGAAACGCCTCGGCACTGGGCCACGTGACGCACGGGATTTTGCGGGTTTTCAATAACCATTGGAGGGCGTCGCGGATTGCTTCGTCGTCGTCGATGATATGGGCGCAAGCAGTGTTCATTGGGGTACGGATTCCTGTTCGACGGGAAGGGTGAGGATGAAGATCGTGCCGCCTTCGGGGTGGGGTTCAAACGTCAGGCGGCCGTGGTGCAGTTCGGCAATGGATCGACAGATGTTCAGGCCCATGCCCATGCCTTCCTGTTTGGTCGAAAAGAAGGGTTCGAACAGACGTTTGGCTGATTCGGGCGGGATACCGTGGCCGCGATCGGCAACGGAGAGGATGATGTGAGGGGGCTGTAACGCGGTGGTTACCGACACGATCCGGCGCGTGCGGGGCTGCTGAGCGCTGGCTTCCATCGCGTTGCGCACCAGGTTGATGATGAGTTGTTCGAGCATGATCGGGTCCGCGTTGATTTGCGGCAAGGCGTTGCTCAGGCGCGACTTGATCTCGATCTGGCGTTTGTGCGCGTCGGCGCGCATCAATTCGAGTGCTTCACGTATCAGCTCGTTAAGCTGTACCCGTTCCCATTTGGGTTCGGAGCGGCGCACGAAGTCATGCACGCGGTGAATGATGGCCGCGGCGCGATAGGTTTGGCGCGCGATCTTGGTGTGAATTTCGTGCAGCTCATCTCGGCTGGTTTGCTCTGCGGATAACAGATTGAGGCTGGCGCTGTTGTACGTGTTGATGGCGGCCAAGGGTTGATTCAATTCGTGAGCGAGGGTGGAGGCCATTTCGCCCATCGTGATCAGACGGGCGGTGGCGTGCAAACGCTCTTCCTGTTGCCGTGCAAGCTCGCGTATGCGTTTGCGCTCCGTGATGTCCATGATGGACCCCATCCAGCCCGTGTGGTGACCGTTGGCATCAATCAGGGGCGCCTCGAAAATCAATGCATCGAACGGCTCGCCATTGCGACGCATGAAACGCACTTCAATGCCGGCTCGAGAGCCGTGCCCGGACAGGATCATGTCATGCGTTTTTTGCAGGCTTTCGATGTGGTCAGGGTGCCAATAAGGCATGGGCGGATCCATGCCAATCAACTCTTCGGGAGAGTAGCCAACCATGTTGCAGAAGGCGGGGTTGGCGTAGGTGATGCGTCCGTCCAGATCGCGCGCGCGCAGCCCGGTGAGCAAAGAGTCTTCCATCGCCTTGCGGAACAGCGTTTCGCCCCGCAGGGCCTGTTCGGCGTCGACGCGGCGCACGAGCTGACGGCGCAGCATCCAGAAACTCCACAGCAAGATGGCGGCGAGGCCGACGATGGAGCTGATGAGCAGTATTGGGATCCAACGCACATCTTCGCGATAGGCGACGATGTGCAGCTGCAGTCCGCGTCCGGGCGGTTCGAAGGCCATGGAATGGGTGAGGGTGTCCGAGAGCGGCGCGGCGTGCGAGCGGGCGGCAATTTCGTTTCCACTGGAATCGACGATGCTGACACGATAGCGCTGCGTAAACCACCACGGCAGGTCGCGCGAGAGCAAGGCTTCGAGAGAGTATACTCCGACACTGATGCCGAGCAGGCCGGAGTCGGTGAAGGCGGGCACGTAGACCTTGAACTGGTGCCCGCCTTGCGCTGCGCGATAGACAGGGCCGTAGACGGGGCGCGTGACATTGCGCGCGAACTGAATCAGATCCGGGTCAATTTGTGCGTGGGCGGCTGCGGGGCGGGAAGGGACGGTGCCGAGTGTGTTTCCCTCTGCATCGAGCCAGGTGATGCGTATAAGACTGGTTTCGGCACGCAGAATCTGACGCAGCCGTGCGTCGGTCTGCGGAGAGATGTCGGAGGTGACGAGCTCGGGCGCGATCTGGGCGAGCTGCGCCGCATTGCGCTCGAACTGGAAGTGCAGGCTTTGTCCCATCCAGAGCGCGTCGCTGATCAGCGTCTTGCGCTGCGTCTCCTTGTCATGGATGAGGGTGAGCCAGAGTAGCGCCACGATCAGCAAGAGAAACACCACCAGCGGTAGCCAGGTCAGACGCGCGATGCGATATGGAAGTGACATGCTGTGGTGTGGGCGGGTGTGTCCATTGCGGAGAATGACCGGGATATGGCATCGATATTGAGCCTTCGGACGGCTAGCGGCAAGAGCGTAAAGGTTTTTATGGCGCTGGTGCTAGGGCTATGTGTTGCATGCGGGTCGGCGCAGGCTGTGCATGAAGACACGATTGTGATCCGTTTCAGTCATGTTGTATCGCCCGAAGCGCCCAAGGGCAAGGCGGCCGATTTTTTTGCGCGCAGAGCGGCGGCGCTTACCCGTGGGCGGGTGCGTGTCGAGGTTTTTCCTCAAAGCATTTTGCACGGTGATCGCGAAGAGATGCTCGCGCTGCAGCTGGGCGCGGTGGAAATGCTTGCGCCCTCTTTGGCGAAATTCAACGCGCTTGGCACCACGGCTTTTGAATTGTTCGATTTGCCGTATCTTTTTGAGGACCGGGAAAAGCTGCGTGCCGTCACCGAGGGGCCCATCGGCAAACGTTTGCTGAATTCGCTTGAAAATCGCGGCATTCTGGGGCTGGCGTTTTGGGACAATGGGTTCAAGTCGTTTTCGCTCAACCGCCCCTTGCATGGCCCGGAAGACCTGAAAGGGCAGCGCATGCGCATTCAGTCCTCGCGGGTGCTCGAAGAGCAAATCTTGGCGCTTGATGCAGTGCCGTTGATGATGCCGTTTGCGGATGCCTACGAAGCGTTGCGCGCGGGCGTGGCGGATGGAACCGAAAACCCGTACTCGAATCTGTACACGGAGCGCATGCATACGGTACAGCCTTATCTCGCGCTCACGCGGCACGGCTATCTGGGCTATGCGGTGATCGCGAACAAACGTTTCTGGAGCAATCTCCCGCGCAGTGTGCGACGCCAGCTTGAGCAAGCGATGCGTGAGGCGACGGACTATGCCAATCGGATTGCGCAGGAAGAGAATCAGCGCGCGCTTGAGGCGATCCGGCAGGCCGGGACCACCGAAGTGATTGAGCTTGACGAAGAGGCCAGGGCGGCCTTCCGGGACGTGCTGTTGCCGGTGCATCGTGACGCGGCGGAGCGTATTGGTGAGCATCTGCTCGCGGACGTGTATCGCACCGTTGGTTTTCAGCCGGAATTGCAATGAAAGTTGAGCAAAAACCGAATGAGCGTGTCACGCATACCTGTTAAACTGTAAAGCTTTCCCAGACTTTAATCTCAATTCGGAGAAATCCTCTCATGGCTATCGAGCGCACCCTTTCCATCATCAAGCCTGACGCTGTTGCGAAGAACGTGATCGGCAAGATCTACCAGCGCTTTGAGGACGCGGGGCTCAAGGTCGCCGCTGCCCGTATGGTGCATCTGTCCGAGCGCGAAGCCGGTGCGTTCTACGCCGAGCACAAGGAGCGCCCGTTCTTCAAGGATCTGGTGTCGTTCATGGTTTCCGGGCCGGTCATGGTGCAAGTGCTCGAAGGAGAGGGCGCGATTGCCAAAAACCGTGAGCTGATGGGTGCCACCAACCCCAAAGAAGCTGCGCCGGGCACGATCCGCGCTGATTTCGCCGAATCGATTGACGCCAACGCCGTGCACGGCTCCGACGCGCCGGAAGCTGCGGCACGGGAAATGGCGTTCTTTTTTCCGGGCCTTGCCGTTTACGGTCGATGAACGAGCCGCCCGACCACAAGGTCGGGCGTGGAGCGAATGAACGAACCGATCAACCTGCTGGATTTCGATCGCGATAGCCTCTCCGCCTGGTTTGCGGAACAGGGGGAGAAGCCGTTTCGTGCGCGTCAGGTGATGCGCTGGATGCATCGCGAAGGTTGCGACAGTTTCGACGCGATGACGGATGTCGCGAAATCATTGCGCGCAAAGCTTGCCGCGCGAGCGGTCATTCGCGCTCCCGAGCCGGTGCGCGACAATGTCTCGACGGATGGCACACGCAAGTGGTTGCTTGACGTCGGCAACGGCAATGCGGTCGAGACGGTGTTCATCCCGGAAACCAATCGGGGCACGTTGTGCATCTCCTCTCAGGCTGGCTGCGCTCTCGACTGTGCATTTTGTTCAACCGGCAAACAAGGGTTCAACCGCAACCTCACCGCAGGCGAGATCGTTGGTCAATTGTGGCTGGCCAATCGCCTGCTTGGCGCGGCGCGCGATGATGCGCCGGGTCTGGAAGCTGAAGAAAAGGACAACGGCCGCATCATCAGCAACGTCGTGATGATGGGCATGGGCGAGCCGCTGGCGAATTTTGACAGTGTCGTCACCGCGCTGCGGCTGATGCTGGATGATCACGCCTATGGGTTGTCGCGCCGTCGGGTGACGTTGTCAACGTCGGGGATCGTGCCGGCAATGGATCGTTTGCGCGATGCCTGCCCGGTGGCGCTGGCGGTGTCGCTGCACGCCCCCACAGACGCCTTGCGCGATCGCCTCGTTCCAATCAATCAGAAATATCCCCTGGTTGAATTGATGGCTGCGTGCCGCCGTTACCTCGAAAAAGCACCACGCGATTTCATCACCTTTGAATACGTCATGCTCGACGGTGTGAATGACACGGATCAGCATGCCAGGCAGCTTGTGGAGCTGGTGCGTGACGTGCCATGCAAGCTCAATCTGATACCGTTCAATCCTTTCCCGGGATCAGAGTTTCGGCGTTCAGGATCCGAGCGCATCCGTCGCTTCGCCGAAATCTTGATTGCAGCTGACATTGTTACGACCACGCGCAAAACGCGAGGAGAAGACGTGGATGCTGCGTGCGGCCAACTGGCTGGACAGGTGAAAGACCGCACGCGCAGAACCATTCGATTGCACAGTGTTGATTCCTGAAAAAGGAAAAGGTAATGAAGCTTCGTCAGCTGTTGTTGGGTGCCGCGATAGCATTCGTGCTGGCCGGTTGCGCCGTCACACACGAGACGGGTGGCGAAGGTTCCGCCCAGGCCGTGCCGGCTTTCCTGGATAAGACGCCGAACAATCCATCGGAGCGCGCGGCGGCGGCGCACGTCGAACTGGGTACCGCGTATTTTCAGGCCAGAAGATACGACGTTGCGCTTGAAGAAGGACGCCTGGGCTTGGCCTATGTGCGCGACTGGCCATCGGCGTACCATCTGATCGGGATGGTGTATGCCTATATCGGTGATCTGCCCGCCGCGCGCGAAAATTTCGAAAAAGCCCTGCTCCATGCGCCGGCCGACCCGGATTTCAGCAATAGCTACGGTTGGTTTCTGTGTGGCGTGGGTGAGATCGATGAAGGGCTGCGTCAGCTTGAATTGGCCGCGCGCAATCCCTATTACCGTCACCCCGAACGACCCCACATTCATGCTGGCGCGTGTCACCTTCGCCGCGATGCGCCGGAGGCGGCGGCTGCCAGTTTTCGGCGAGGGTTGATGTTTGAACCGAACAGCACCGCCGCACGCCTTGGCCTGGCGGAAGTTGCGTACCGTCAGGGTGATCTGAACAGTGCCAGCAAGCAGCTCACAGAACTGCATCGCAGCAGCGAGCTTTCGGCGGCGTCCGTATGGCTGGCTTTGCGCGTTGAACGCAAGCTGGGCAATCGCACGGCAGCAGCAAGCTACGCAGAGCAGTTGCGCAGGCGTTTCGAAGGGACAGCCGAATACCACGCAATGATGGAAGGTGACTACGAGTGAACGAAGAGCACTACGCTCCGGAGACGTCGGAACAACACGAAGCAATGCAGCCGTTGCCGAGTCCCGGGGCCGTGCTGCGAGAGATGCGAGAGAGGCGCGGCGAATCGCTGGCCGACGTGGCTTTTGCATTGAAACTGTCGCACGGTCAGGTTGCTGCGTTGGAGGAGGAGCGGCTGGATGCATTGCCCAGCCTGACCTTCGTCAAAGGCTTTTACCGTAATTACGCGCGCCATTTGGGCGTAGATATCGAAGAACTGCTCGCCGTTCGCTGGTCAGAACCTCAGGCAGACCACGTAAATCTGGCCCCGGTACGCAATGCTGTCGGCGCGCTTCCGAACGGCAATGCGCGCGTGCGCTTCGGGCGCTATGCAGGATGGTTGGTCGGCGCGCTGGTGATCGTGTTTCTTTTGGCCTGGTACTTCGACGGCTTCCGTCTCGAAGACAGGCAGGCGCCGGAAATGGGTGCGTTGCAGGAGGAAGGTTTGGCCGCACAGGGCGAAGAGTCTGCGGTGGAACGATCCGCCGCGGCGCCCTTGCCGGAAGCGGACACGCAAATGCCGCTCGCGAGCGTGCAGGCTTTTTCCGACGTCGAAGCAAGCGGGCTGGCAGAGCCCGTGACGGAAGAAGATTTGTCTGCGCTTGAGTCGGAATCCGGGTTCGAGATGGTTGAGTCGGGGGAAGGGGAGCCACCCGCTGAAGAAGAAGGGGCCCGCGCAGAAACTGCGGCGGAGACGGAGTCCGCCGAAGAAATTGCTGCGCAAGAGAATGCAGGGCATCGCGCAGTTTTTCAGTTTGATGGCGAAGCCTGGCTCGAAGTGCGCGATGGGGACGGGCGTACGGTGTACGCCGGACTCAATCCGGCCGACACCATCCGTAGCCTGCAGGCCGAGCCGCCGTTAAGCCTGACAATTGGTAATGCCGCGCAGGTCAAAGTGGAATTCAATGGTCAAGCGATCGATCTCGCCTCGCATACGGGCGCCTCGGGTGTTGCCCGCTTGACGCTGGAGTGAACATGAGTGCGTTAGTCCATTCTGCTTCTGCGAGCCGCCGCCGTACGCGTCTGGTGCGCGTGGGGCAGGTCTTGATCGGCTCGGAAGCGCCCGTCGTCGTGCAGTCGATGACCAATACCGACACCGCCGATGTGCTGTCGACCGCGATGCAGGTTGCCGAGCTTGCCCGAGCGGGGTCTGAGCTTGTGCGGATCACGGTCAATAATGAAGAGGCCGCGAAAGCCGTGCCGCATATTCGCGACCGGCTTGCGGCGCTAAACATCGAGGTGCCGCTGGTCGGCGATTTTCACTATAACGGCCACCAATTGCTGGCGAAGCATCCGGCCTGCGCCGAGGCGCTGGCCAAGCTGCGTATCAATCCGGGCAATGTCGGGAGCGGTGCCAAGCGTGATCCGCAATTTGCGGCCATCATCGAGACGGCCTGCGTATACGACAAGCCGGTGCGCATCGGCGTGAATTGGGGCAGCCTTGATCAGGCCGTGCTGGCGCGCTTGATGGATGCCAATGCCAAGCTGTCGACGCCGAACGACGCCGACCAGGTGATGCGAGAAGCGCTGATTGTCTCCGCGCTTGAGTCCGCAGCCAAGGCTGAAGAATATGGCTTGCCGGGCGATCGTATTATTCTTTCCGCCAAGGTTTCCAGCGTACAGGGCTTGATCGCGGTATACCGGGAACTCGCCCGGCGCTGTGACTATCCGCTGCATCTTGGCCTGACCGAAGCCGGCATGGGCTCAAAGGGGATTGTCGCCTCGACCGCTGCGATGGGGGTGTTGTTGCAGGAAGGGATCGGCGACACCATCCGTGTCTCGCTCACGCCGGCGCCGGGTGGAAAGCGCACCGAGGAAGTGTTGGTGGCGCAGGAAATTCTGCAGACAATGGGTTTGCGCGCATTTACGCCGATGGTTACCGCCTGCCCCGGCTGCGGCCGTACTACGAGCACCTTCTTTCAGGAGCTTGCGTCCAACATCCAGACGTATGTGCGCGAGAAAATGCCTGTCTGGGGCGAGCAATACGACGGGGTCGAAAACCTCACCCTGGCGGTGATGGGCTGCGTTGTGAACGGTCCGGGCGAGAGCAAGCATGCCAATATCGGCATCTCGCTGCCGGGAACCGGCGAAACTCCGGCAGCACCGGTATTCGTGGATGGGGAACGAACCGTCACGCTGCGCGGCGATAATATCGCAGCTGAATTCCGCGCCATCCTCGACGAATACGTCGCCACCAAATATCCACGCAAGAAGGGCGCACAAAGCCCCGCAGAAACGATCCAATGAGTCAGAAAAAATTGCAGTCTGTGCGCGGGATGAACGACATCCTGCCGGATGATGCCGAAGTGTGGGAGCACTTCGAAGATATTGTGCGGGACTGGCTGAAAAGCTACGGTTATCGTCCGATCCGCATGCCCATGGTTGAGCACACGCCGCTGTTTCAGCGAGCAATCGGTGAGGTGACCGATATTGTCGAAAAGGAGATGTATTCTTTCGAGGATGCGCTCAACGGCGAACAGCTCACCCTGCGCCCGGAAGGAACCGCCTCCTGCGTGCGCGCCGCGATTCAACATGGCTTGCTGCACGGCGGTGGTCGACGCCTGTACTATCACGGCCCGATGTTCCGTCATGAGCGGCCGCAGAAAGGTCGCTATCGCCAGTTTCACCAGATTGGTGTTGAAGCACTCAACTTTGCCGGCCCGGATATCGATGCAGAATTGATTTTGATGGGCGCACGGCTGTGGGACGATCTGGGGATCGAAGATGTTGCGCTGGAGCTCAATTCCTTGGGTTCGGCAGAGGAGCGCGCCGCCCATCGGGCTGCACTGATCGCGTATTTTGAAAAGCATGTCGACGTGCTTGATGATGATGCGCGACGTCGTCTCTACACCAATCCGTTGCGCATTCTGGATACCAAGAATCCCACCATGCAAGCATTGGTCGAAGAGGCGCCAAAGCTGGCCGAATATTTGGGTGAAGACTCGCTCGCGCACTTTGAAAGCGTACAACAGGTGTTACGAGAAGCCGGTGTGCCGTATCGCATCAATCCTCGGCTGGTACGCGGACTGGATTATTACAACCGCACCGTATTCGAATGGGTTACGACGAAACTTGGCGCACAGGGTACGATTTGTGCTGGCGGACGTTATGACTCGCTGGTTGAATTGTTGGGCGGAAAACCTGCGCCTGCAGCGGGGTTTGCGATCGGCATTGAACGCGTGTTGGCGCTGTGGCAAGAGTCTGGCGGCGCCGCGGCCGGCGGGCTGGCGCCTGATGTCTATATCGTGGCGGCCGGAGAGGCCGCAAGTCGTTGTGCTTTCCGCGCCGCTGAACAGTTGCGCGGTTTCGGCTTTGCGGTGCTGATGCACTGCGGTGGTGGCAGTTTCAAATCACAAATGAAAAGGGCCGATGCTTCGGGTGCGCCGATTGCAGTCATTATCGGAGACGACGAAGCGGCGACTGACGAAGTCAATATCAAGCCGTTGCGCGGGCCGGGCATACAGCAACGTATTACGCTGGGATCGCTCGCAGATACGGTAGCCGACTACCTGTTCAGAGAACACGAGGACGAAGATGGCAGCGTATAACCTGGAAGAGCAGGAACAGATCTCCCAGATCAAGGCTTGGTGGGAGCAATACGGCACTCTGGTGACCACGGTGATTATCGCGGTTGCGGTGGGGGTCGCGGGCTGGCAGGTCTGGGGCTGGTATAAAAGCAAGCAAATGGCGGAAGCCTCGGGCATTTACTTCGTCATTCAGCAAGCCAGTGCCGAAGGAAATGCCGGCAAGGCGCGTGACGCTGCCGGGCAATTGATTGAGGGCTATGCCGGCACGGCCTATGCGGAACTGGGCGCCTTATTGGCGGCTGCGGTGCAGATCCGTGAGGGTGCGGATTCGCGCAACGCGCTCAGCCAGCTCGAATGGGTTGCGAATCACGGCAGGACTCCGGGCGTGCGGGATCTTGCGCGTCTGCGTATCGCGGTGGTGTTGTTCGACGCGGGCGATTACGAAGGTGCGCTGGCGCGGTTGGAGGACGAACCGGATGCATCGCTGGTGGCCCGGTTCGAGGATCTGCGCGGTGACGTGCTGGCGGCGCTGGGTCGCGGAGATGAGGCGCATGCCGCGTATCAGGCCGCGCTGGCGGCGTTGGTCAGCGCGCAGGGGCAGTCCGGTGAGACGTTGCGCATCGTGGTGCGTACTAAAATCGATGCGTTGGAGCTCTGAACGATGATGCACAGCATTCCACGGTTTCTTTCTATTGTGTCGCTGGCGTTGCTCGCGGGCTGCAGCTCGCTGAATCCATTTTCGTCCAAAGGACCGAAGCCGGCTGAATTGCCGGCCTTTGAAGCCCGTGCCGACGTGCATCAGCTGTGGCGCGTGAATATTGCTGCGGCGGAGACCTATCGTTTTCAGCCGGCGGTGGCGGATGGTGCCGTGTATGTCGCAGGAGAGCGGGGCGAGCTTGCACGTATCGATGCCAAAAGCGGAAATGTGGCGTGGTCTACGCGGCTTGACAGGTTGTCGGCTGGCGTTGGCGCCAATGACTCGCTGGTTGCAGTGGTCACCCGTGACGGCGAACTCGTTGTGCTGGAGGCGTCAAGCGGCGCTGAGCGCTGGCGGACCCCTGTCGGTGCCGAGGTGCTGGCTGCGCCGGGCGTAACCAACGACGTCATCCTTGTGCGCACGTCATCGAACGTGGTGAAAGCGTATGAAACGTCTGATGGAAGTCAGCGTTGGGTGTATCAACGCGATATGCCGGCGCTGACCCTGCGCAATGCGTCCGGAATGTATGTCGAAGAGGGCGGCGCCATCATCGGCTATCCGGGGGGCAAGCTGGTTGGCCTGAATTTGGGGAATGGCGGTCCCATGTGGGAGCTGACCGTGACAACGCCGCGCGGCGTGACCGAGCTCGAGCGTGTCGCCGATCTGGCCGGCGCGCCGGTGATGGAAGGCAGTGAGGTCTGCGCAGTGGCGTTTCAGGGTCGTGCGGGCTGCTTCGATCTGGCCAATGGCCGGGTGCTGTGGTCGATCGAGTTTTCAAGTAGCGTCGGGCTGGATCGGTCAGGGCGTCTGGTGGTCGTGACTGCGGCGGATGATTCGGTCCAGGCGCTGGATGCGAGCGACGGTTTTGTTCTGTGGCGTCAGGAGCCGATGGCCCTGCGTCGTCTGTCCCGTCCGCTGGTGGTCGGTGGCGGGGTCGTGGTGGGCGATCTCGAAGGCTATGTGCACGTTCTGGACGCCCGCGACGGCAGTATCGTCGGTCGCGGACGCGCCGGCAGCGGGGCGATCGAAGCGGCGCCGGTGGCGCTTGGCGATGGCAGCTTTGTCGTGCAGACGGTGAATGGCGATGTATACGCCTTTCAATTGCGTGCGATGGAAGGAATGCAGTGAAACCTACCATCGTTCTTGTAGGCAGGCCGAATGTCGGCAAGTCGACGCTGTTCAATCGCCTCACGCGTACGCGGGACGCATTGGTGGCCGATCAGCCAGGGCTGACGCGTGATCGTCATTATGGGGTGGGGCGCGTTGGTGATCGCGACTATCTGGTAGTCGATACCGCCGGTTTCGATCCGGTTGCGAAAGACGGGATCATGCACGAGATGGCCCAGCAGGCCGAACGTGCAATCGAAGAAGCCGACGTGCTGCTGTTTCTCGTGGATGGGCGGACCGGCCGTACGCCGCATGATGAGCACATTGCGGCGCGTTTGCGCCGTTCGGGGCGGCAGGTTCATGTCGTTGTAAACAAAGCCGAAGGCCTGCGGCGTGAGTTGGTCGGAGCGGATTTTCATGCGCTTGGACTGGGCGCTCCGCTGGCGATCTCGGCCAGTCACGGCGACGGTGTGAAGGCGTTGCTCGACGACGTGCTCGGGCAGCTTCCTGCAGCGGAAGAAAGTGAGGCAGCCACCCAGGCTGGCGCACGCATCGCCATCGTCGGCCGGCCGAACGTGGGCAAATCGACGTTGATCAACGGCCTGATTGGTGAAGAGCGCGTGATTGCCTTTGATCTGCCGGGCACGACGCGGGATGCAATCGAGATTCCGTTTGAGCGCGGGGGCAAGCCCTACACCCTGATCGATACAGCGGGGCTGCGTCGTCGGGGCAAGGTTTTTGAGGCCGTTGAGAAATTTTCGGTGATCAAGACCTTGCAGGCCATCGAGCGGGCCAATGTGGCCGTGCTGGTGCTTGATGCGGCGCAGGATATTGCGGATCAGGATGCACATATCGCCGGCTTCATCGTGGATGAAGGACGTGCGTTGGTGGTTGCGGTCAACAAGTGGGACGCGGTCGATGATTACCGTCGAGAGATCATTAAGCGTGAGATCGAGCATAAGCTTGGTTTTCTGTCGTTCGCGCGTTTCCATTACGTCTCTGCACTCAAGGGAAGCGGGCTTGGCGCGATCATGAAGTCGGTGGACGCAGCGTATGCCGCAGCAATGAGCAACCTGTCCACGCCGCGTCTGACGCGTGTTCTGCAGGCAGCAGTCAGCAAGCAGGAGCCGCCGCGTCACGGGCCGTTCCGTCCCAAGTTGCGTTATGCGCACCAGGGCGGTAGCAACCCGCCGGTGGTCGTCATCCATGGCACGGCTCTTGAGCGCGTTCCAGCTTCGTATACGCGCTATCTGGAACGCAGTTTCGTCGAAGCGTTCAATCTGAAGGGTACGCCGCTGCGTATTCAGTATCGAACCGCTCATAACCCCTATTCTCCCAAGAAATAGGCGTGTTTGCGTGCGCCATGCGCGGGGCGCGTACTGGAACTTTCACCGCGCCCAAAGATCATAGTGATGCGGCGCAACATGCTATGCTGCAACTTCAAAACAACACCAAGCTCAAGGAGCACAAATGAGCAATAAAGGGCAGCTTTTACAAGACCCGTTTCTAAACACCCTGCGACGCGAGCACATCCCGGTTTCGATTTATCTCGTCAATGGCATCAAACTGCAGGGTCAGATCGATTCCTTCGATCAATATGTGGTGCTGTTGAAAAACACCGTCACACAGATGGTTTACAAGCACGCGATTTCCACCGTTGTTCCGGCGCGTCCGGTCAGTTTGCCAAACAGTGATAACACGGAGGCATGAGTGCAATCGTGCGTGCCCATGAAGACACGTTCAAGTCTTGATGTTTGAACGGCCTGACTCCGGCGAGCGTGCCGTACTCGTCCAACTCGATTTGGCTCAAGGCATGTTCGCCGATCGTCTTGAAGAGCTGCGGTTGCTGGTGAATTCTGCCGGCGCAAGTGTTGAGGCAGTCGTTGGCGGTCGCCGCGTTCGGCCTGACCCGGCGCTGTTCGCCGGGCGTGGAAAAGTCGATGAGATTGAAGTCACGCTCAAGGCGCATGATGCGGATCTCGTCGTGTTCAACCACACACTGTCGCCGGCCCAGCAACGTAACCTTGAACATGCGCTGCGCTGTCGCGTCATTGACCGCACGGCCTTGATACTCGATATCTTTGCGCAACGTGCGCAAAGCCATGAAGGCAAGATTCAGGTTGAGCTCGCTCAACTTGAACACCTGTCCACGCGGCTGGTGCGAGGGTGGTCGCACCTTGAACGTCAAAAAGGCGGTATCGGTTTGCGAGGGCCGGGGGAAACTCAGCTCGAAACAGACCGCCGCCTGCTCGGTGGTCGTGTGCGCGCACTCAAGGAGCGACTGAAGAAAATACAAAAACAGCGCGACGTGCGTCGGCGCGGGCGTGAGCGCGGCGGAGTGTTTTCGGTGTCGTTGGTGGGCTATACCAACGCTGGCAAATCCACGTTGTTCAATGCGCTGACCAAGGCGCAGGCCTTCGCGGCTGACCAGCTGTTTGCAACGCTTGATACGACGTCCCGTCGTCTCTATGTTGGCGAAGGCCCGGAGCTTGTGCTGTCTGATACCGTCGGTTTCATCCGTGATTTGCCACATGCGCTGGTCGCAGCGTTCCATGCCACGCTGGAAGAAACTGCGCATGCTGATTTATTGTTGCATGTGGTCGACTCGGCAAGTCTGGATCGCGAGTCTCAGATCGACGCCGTCAACACGGTGTTGGCAGAGATTGGCGCGGCCGATGTGCCGCAAATCATGGTGTTCAACAAGATCGATTTGACTGAAGCGTCAGCAGCGGTCAATCGAGCTGAATGTGGTACCATCAACGGCGTTTTTTTAAGCGCGGCAACTGGCGAAGGGCTGCCTTTGCTGCGCGATGCGCTGGCCGAAACAGCGCAGCAAAGGGGGCTCCCGAACGATGTTGGGGGAGAGGCGCCTGATGCTGCGGTCTGAACAACGCATTTCAACCTGCATACGGATCTCTAAATGTCACTGAATGATCCTCGCTGGGGCAACCAGGGGAACGACGATGACCGGCGCAATGGCGACCGGAATCGTGGCGACAACCAAGGTCCGCCAGATCTCGAAGATGTCTGGCGTGATTTCAACCAGAAGCTGAGTGGCATGCTCGGCGGCAAGAAAAGCGGCGGAGGCCATTCTGGCGGGAATGGCCCGCAGATGCCCAATTTCGGCTCTCGTAAATTGGGAGGCGGTATTGGTGCATTGCTGGTGCTGCTTCTCGTGCTTTGGCTGGCGAGCGGTTTCTATACCGTTGATGCCAACCAGCGCGGGGTGGTGCTGCGCTTCGGGGCGCACGTCACGACCACCGATCCGGGTCTCCATTGGCGCCTGCCGGCACCGATCGAAAAGCATGAACTCGTCGACCTCTCGGGGGTGCGTACGGTTGAGATCGGTTATCGCAGCTCCGACCAGAACCAGGTTCTGCGCGAGGCGTTGATGCTGACCGAGGACGAAAATATCGTGAACATTCAGTTCGCGATCCAGTACATCCTCAAGGATCCAGAGGAATACCTGTTCAACAACCGTTTCCCGGATGATGCGGTGAGCCAGGCTGCCGAGACGGGCATGCGCGAAATCGTGGGTAAAAGCACCATGGATTTCGTGCTGTATGAAGGCCGGGAAGACATTGCGCTGGCCGCGCATGAGCTGATCCAGGAAATTCTGGATGACTACCAGGCAGGCATTCTGGTTAGCCGCGTGACCATGCAGAACGCGCAGCCGCCCGAGCCGGTTCAGGCTGCGTTCAATGACGCCGTGAAAGCCCGTCAGGATCGTGAGCGTTTGCGCAACGAAGGTGAAGCCTATCGCAACGACATCGTGCCGCGAGCGCGCGGTGCGGCCGCACGTCTGCTCGAAGAGGCCAGCGGTTATGGCGAGCGCGTGATCGCGAATGCGGAAGGTGATGCGGCGCGCTTCAGTCTGGTGCTGGAAGAATATGCGAAGGCTCCGGAAGTTACACGCGAACGCATGTATCTCGACACCATGCAACAGGTGATGAGCGGCACCAGCAAGGTGCTGATCGACGCCCAAAGCGGTGGCAATTTGTTGTTGATGCCGCTTGACAAGTTGATGGGGCAAAGCGCTTCTTCGGATGATGAGAAGAGCGAACGCTCCTCGTCGACCTCCTCCGTGGCGGATACGCCGCCGCTGCCGGCGAGCCCGGCCGTGCCGCTGGATCCGCGTGATCGCGGCGCGATGCGCAACCGTACTCTGGGAGTCCGCTAATGAACCGCCGTATTCAAATTCTCATTGGCGTCCTGATTGTGTTGGGGCTGCTTGCAAGCTCAGCGCTCTTCATCATCGATCAACGTCAATATGCCGTAGTCTTCCAGTTCGGTGAAGTTTCCAGGGTGGAACGTGAGCCGGGTCTGCGGTGGAAAATCCCCATCGTCCAGAATGTGCGCTTCTTTGATCGTCGTATCCTGACCATTGACACGCCAGACCCGCAGCGATTCATTACCGCTGAGAAGCAGAACGTAATGGTCGATCATTTCGTGAAATGGCGTATTTCGGATCCGCGCCTGTTTTACGAATCCGTCCAGGGTGACGAGGCGCGTGCTCGTACCCGGGTGTTGCAAACCGTCAATGCCGGTCTCCGGGAAGAGTTCGGTCGTCGCACGGTGGCAGAAGTGGTGTCCGGCGAGCGTGACCAGATCATGGAAAACATGCGCGTGCGCGCCAACAGCGATACCAGCCAGATCGGTGTGGAGATCGTGGACGTGCGTCTGAAGCGAGTCGATCTGCCGGCAGAAGTGTCCGAGACGGTGTATAGCCGGATGGAAGCTGAGCGGAAACGGGTCGCCAACGAATTGCGTTCCGAGGGTGAAGCGCTGGCCGAACAGCTGCGCGCTGACGCGGATCGTCAACGCGAGGTCATCATCGCAAATGCGTATCGTGAAGCCCAGATAATCATGGGTGAGGGTGACGCGCGAGCGACTGAAATCTATGCCACCGCCTTCGAGCAGGATGTTGATTTCTACTCCTTCTATCGCAGTCTTGATGCGTATCAGAACAGTTTCGGGAGCAAGAGTGATGTCCTGGTCGTCGATCCGAGCTCGGACTTCTTCAAGTTCCTGAAGAACCCGGACGGAGCCGCGAGCAACTGATCTCATGGGTGCTTCGCTGGCCGTGGCCTTCGGTTTGATGTTGATTCTCGAGGGCCTGCTACCCTTTCTTGCGCCGGCGAGCTGGCGCGAGGCTTTTTTACGCCTGGCTAGCATGGCGGATGGGCAAATCCGCTTCGCCGGTCTTGCCTCCATGCTGGCAGGCGTCCTGATTCTGCTTCTGGTTTGATGCAAATGCGCTGGGTCCTCCCCGATTACATCCAGGATGCGCTGCCCGTTGAAGCCGCGGAAATCGAGCGTCTACGCCGGACGATGCTCGACACGCTGCGCGTGCACGGCTATCAATTGGTGCAGCCGCCGCTGCTTGAATATCTTGATTCGCTGACCACCGGTGCGGGGCACGATCTCGATCTGCAGACGTTCAAGCTCGTCGACCAGCTCAATGGTCGAACGATGGGCGTGCGCGCAGACATGACACCGCAGGTTTCACGCATCGACGCGCATCTGCTCAACCGTCCGGGCGTGACGCGTCTTTGTTATTGCGGCAGTGTGCTGCACACACGACCTTCGTCCCTCACCGTCACACGCGAACCGATTCAGCTGGGTGCCGAGCTGTACGGTCATGCCGGCATCGAAGCCGACGAAGAAGTGATTCGCTTGCTCGCTTCGGTCATGGGGCTGGTAGGCATGCCGCCGGCCCGTATCGACCTGGGCCATGTCGGTTTGTTCCGCGCATTGTCGTCCGGGGCAGGTCTTGAGGCGATGCGCGAGGAAAAACTGTTCGATCTGCTGCAAGCGAAAGACGTGCCGGGCATCGCCGAATGTCTCGCCGATGTAGCCGGGCCGTATCGCGCCGCGCTGCTGGCGCTCCCCGAGCTGTATGGTGGGGTAGAGGTGCTGGGGCTTGCGGCCGAACGGCTGCCCAATGACCCCAAAGTGCGGGAGGCGTTGGCCGATCTGGCGCGTTTGGCCAGCCGTCTCGATGGTTTGCCATTGTCCTTCGATTTGGCAGATCTGCGTGGCTATCATTATCACTGTGGCGTGGTGTTCGCCGCCTATGCAGGCAATTCGTCTGCAGCCCTTGCGCTGGGCGGACGCTATGATCACGTTGGTGAGGTTTTTGGGCGCGGCCGGCCGGCGACCGGTTTCAGTCTTGATCTGCGCCGCCTGGTTGCGTGTGGAGAAAGCGTTTCACCGGCCGATGCAATTTTCGCTCCGGCCGACGATGACCCCGCGCTGGCGGAGGCGATCGCCGCGCTGCGTGCGCGTGGCGAAATTGTCGTCAATGAATTGCCCGGACACGAGGGCACCTGGAAAACAGCCGGTTGCAACCGGCAACTCGTTTCGGGCGGTGACGGCTGGACCGTTGAGCCGCTTACTGCGGAAAGGTAAGAGAGAAGATGGCAAAGAACGTAGTCGTCGTCGGTACCCAATGGGGCGACGAGGGCAAGGGCAAGATTGTCGATTGGCTGACGGATCATGCTGAGGGCGTGGTGCGTTTCCAGGGCGGTCACAACGCCGGTCACACGCTGCTCATCGGAGAGGATGAGTACAAGCTCAATCTGGTGCCGTCAGGCATTGTGCGTGAGGGCAAGGCCTGCTACATCGGCAACGGTGTCGTGCTGGATGTCCAGCACCTGCTTGCCGAGATTCGAAAGCTGGAGGCTGCCGGCATCGACGTGCGCAACCGTTTGCGCATCAGTCCGGGCTGCCCGTTGATTCTTCCGTATCACGTTGCGCTGGACAAGGCGCGCGAGGATGTACGCGCGGAGAACGACAAGATCGGCACGACCGGAAAAGGTATCGGCCCCGCGTATGAAGACAAGGTTGCACGGCGTGCGCTGCGGGTTTATGACCTGTTCAATCGCGAACGTTTTGCCGTCAAGCTGCGTGAAAACCTCGAGTATCACAATTTTGTGCTGACCACCCATCTGGGGGCGCCCGCGCTGGATTTTGATGCGCTGTTCGAACAGAGCATGCGGGATGTCGAGGAAATCCGTCCGATGGTCGCCGATGTGTCGGCCGAACTGTACGAGGCCAACAAGACCGGCGCGAACCTGCTGTTCGAAGGTGCGCAGGGCGTGTTGCTTGACGTGGATCACGGCACGTATCCGTTCGTGACCTCAAGCAACTGCGTGGCAGGCCAGGCCGCCGCGGGATCCGGGGTGGGGCCGGGACGTCTGCACTATGTGTTTGGTATCACCAAGGCGTATTGCACGCGCGTGGGCGCCGGTCCGTTCCCGACCGAGCTGGATATCGAAACCGCCGGTTCGCCCGGTGAGCAAATGTCGTCCAGAGGGCGCGAATTCGGTACCGTGACCGGACGCAAGCGTCGCTGCGGCTGGCTGGATCTGGCTGCGCTCAAGCGTTCGATCATTATTAATGGTGTGACCGGATTGTGTCTGACGAAACTCGATGTGCTCGATGGCATCGAGTCGCTGCAGATTTGCACGGGCTACATGCTGGACGGCAAGAAGGTCGACCTGTTGCCGATGGGCGCGGAAGAAGTTGCGCGCTGTGAGCCGGTCTATGAAACGATGCCCGGCTGGAGTGATTCAACCTTCGGAGCAAAAAGCTGGGAGGCTTTGCCGCAAGAGGCGAGAGCCTATCTGCATAGAATCGAGGAAATCTGCGAGATCCCGATTGATGTGATTTCGACCGGACCGGAACGGGATGAAACCATTCTGCGTCGCCATCCGTTCGGCGTCTGAAGCACAAACAAAAAAGCCGGTCCTGAATGAGGATCGGCTTTTTTCACTTGAACCCTGTCGAAATGGCGGCTTCGGCAAACAGACAAAAGAAAAGCCGACTCGAAAGTCGGCTTTCATTGAAACTGGTGCCCAGAAGAGGACTCGAACCTCCACGCCTTGCGGCACTGGTACCTGAAACCAGCGCGTCTACCAATTCCGCCATCTGGGCAAGAGCCGTGCATTATAATTCATGAACGAAGAGTGTCAATGACCCAAGAGAAAAAATCACCTCCATCAGACGTTGAAAGCTTGTCGCCGGTACGCCGCGCAGACCCTTTTTTTGAGCGCGAGCGTGAACAGTACGAACATCCGCTGCCAAGTCGTGAATACGTAGAGCAAATCCTCGCCAGCCGCGGGGTGCCGATGCGCTTTGAAGAACTGTGCGAAGCGCTCGACGTGAGCGAGACCGAATGCGGCTTGTTTGAACGACGTTTGCGTGCGATGGAGCGCGATGGCCAGGTCATGCGTAACCGTCGCGACACCTTCATCCTGCCCGACAAGGCGGATCTGGTGAAAGGCCGCGTGCAGGGGCATCCGGACGGTTTCGGTTTTGTGATACGTGATGACGATCAGCAGGATCTTTTCCTTGGTCCGAAAGAGATGCGTTCCGTGCTGCATGGCGATCGCGTCCTTACGCGCGTTGCGGGCACCGATCGGCGAGGACGTCCGGAAGGAAAGATCGTCAAGATTCTGGAGCGCGCAAACACCCGTATCGTCGGGCGTGTGCTCGATGAACACGGCGTGCTGATGATCGTGCCGGAGGACCGGAGGATTACGCAGGATATCCTGATCGCGCAAGGCGGACGGAAACGCGCGAAAGCGGGCCAGGTGGTGACCGTCGAACTGGTTGAGCAGCCGACCAAGATGGCGCAGCCGATCGGTCGCGTGGTGGAAGTGATCGGCAACTACGCGGATCCGGGCATGGAGATCGAAATCGCATTGCGGAAACACGCTCTGCCGTTTGATTTTTCTTCTGAGGCCAAGGCGCAAACGCGCCGCCTGCCGTCCATGGTGCGCCGCAAGGATTGGAAAGGCCGCGTAGATCTCACCGAATTGCCGCTCGTAACCATTGATGGCGAGACCGCCAAGGATTTCGATGATGCCGTGTATTGCGAGCGCGCTGGAGAAGGCTATCGCCTGATTGTTGCGATTGCGGACGTGTCGCATTACGTCGAGCCGGGCTCGCCGCTTGACCGCGATGCGCTGGAACGCGGCAACTCCGTGTATTTCCCGCGCCGTGTGATCCCGATGTTGCCGGAACGACTCAGCAACGGCTTGTGTTCGCTCGTGCCGCGGGAAGAGCGCCTGTGCATGGCCTGTGACATGATTGTCACCTCGAGCGGCGAGATCAGCGAATACCGTTTCTATGAAGCGGTGATCTATTCGCACGAGCGCCTGACATACGATCAGGTCGCCGCGGCACTGTATGACAAGGAACCGGAGGCGCGTGCCACGCTCAGGCCGATATTGCCGCACCTTGAAAACCTGGACCAGTTGTTCCGGGCGCTACTCAAGGCGCGTGCGGCACGCGGAGCAATCGAGTTCGAGAGCACCGAGACGCGCATGATCTTTGACGACGAAGGCAAGATCGAGCGCATCGTCCCGGAAATCCGCAATGACGCCCATCGCATCATCGAAGAATGCATGCTGGCCGCCAACGTGTGCGCCTCGGATTTCCTCCAGAAACGCGAACAGCCGGTTTTGTATCGCGTCCATGAAGGGCCGTCCGCAGAGCGTTTGGAGAAGCTGCGTAGTTTCCTCGGAGGTTTCGGGCTCTCACTCGACGGCGGCGATGACCCCACTGCAAAAGATTACGGCAAGGTTCTGGAAGCGGCCAAGCAGCGTCCCGATGCGGCATTGCTGCAAACCATGATGCTGCGTTCGCTGCGCCAGGCGGTGTACAGCCCGGACAATGCGGGTCATTTTGGTCTTGCCTACGAGTCCTACACGCATTTCACTTCACCCATCCGTCGTTATCCGGATCTGCTCGTGCACCGCGCGATCAAGGCCGTGCTGAATCAATCGCGGTACGATCCGGGTGATTGGGAGCAGATCGGGTTGCAATGTTCGGCGACGGAGCGGCGGGCGGATGAAGCCACGCGCGATGTCGTGGCCTGGCTCAAATGCTGGTTCATGCGAGATCGTGTCGGCGAGGTGTTTGAAGGCAGTGTCTCCTCGGTCGTGCCGTTCGGCCTGTTCGTGGCGCTCGATGACATTTTCATCGAGGGGCTGGTGCATATTTCTGACCTCGGCTCGGATTATTTCCACTACGACGAAACGCGTCACGAACTGGCGGGTGAGCGCACCAACACGCGTTACCGTCTTGCTGACCGTCTGAAAGTGCAAGTGGTACGCGTTGATCTCGAAACCAGCAAAATCGATTTTCACCTGGTCGAAGGCGACACCGCGCCCACCGTACGTAGCGGAAAAACCGAGCGAGAACGTGGCGCGTCTCAGCCGCGCGGAAATGCTCCTCGCCGGCGCACTCGCGATTCCGGAGGCGCTGATGATGCCGGAACGCAAGGTGCTCGTGCATCGCACGCCGGACGGCCGGCAGAAACCGCCCGGACGAAACCGGCGAAGAAAACGACTGCCGCAAAAAAATCGGGCAACGTGAAAAAGGAAGATCCAGGCAAGCAGTCTTCCAGGACGAAAAAAAAGGGAGATCGCCGTGGCTAAACCCACGCAAGAACGTGCAACTCGCCTGATCTATGGTTTTCATGCGGTGCTCGGAAAACTACGGCGCGACGCCGGTGGCATACTCGAACTGTATCTTGCCGAAGAACGCAGTGACGTGCGCATGCGCGACGTGCGACGGCTGGCCGATGAAGAGAATGTGCGCAGTATTCAGGCCGATAACGAGCGGCTCGAACGCATGGTCGGCACGCGGCGCCACCAGGGCGTGGTGGCGCGTATCGATGCGCGCCAACGTGAGGTCAAACTCTCCGATTTGCTCGAAACCATCGAGGGGGATGCCCTGTTGCTGGTGCTCGATGGGGTGCAGGATCCGCACAACCTCGGTGCCTGTCTGCGGGTGGCCGACGCAGCCGGGGCGCATGCGGTGATCGTGCCCAAGGATCGTGCGGTCGGTTTGAACGCAACGGCCGCCAAGGTTGCCAGCGGAGCGGCTGACAGCGTGCCCTACGTTACGGTAACCAATCTGGCACGTGCGTTGCGCGAAATGCAGAAAGCCGGTATTCGTGTGATCGGCACCGCCGCTGAAGCGCCTCAATCTCTGTATGAAGCAGATCTTTCCGGCCCGGTCGCGCTGGTGTTGGGTTCAGAGGGAGAGGGCATGCGACGATTGACGCGCGAAACCTGCGATGAGCGGGTGCATATTCCATTGCACGGTAGTGTCGAGAGTCTCAACGTCTCGGTTGCAAGTGGTATCTGTCTGTTCGAAACGCGTCGTCAGCGCGGGTGAGCCAGGTGTGCACGATGTTCTGATTGCTTGGATGCGTGCGCGTGATCGCACTTTATGGAAATTTGAATGTCTCCTGCATTGAAATTCTTGCTTGCGGCGCGACGCAGCGAAATCCTCTCTCTCGAACAACTCGCGGTAACGTGCGATCTTGTGGCCCGTTGTGCTCGCCTGATTCACGCGCTGCAACGGGAGCGAGGGGTTGCCGGCGTGTATCTGGTTTCTCAGGGTGAGCGCTTTGAGAGCCGACATGAGGCATGCGTTGAAGACAGCGCAGCCGAAGAGCAGGCAACGCGCGAAGTTTTTGATCTGCTCGAGACTGAATCCGGTCAGGCCAGTGGTCGGGCGCGCCTGTTCAATCGAATGGCCACGGTGTTGCACGGGCTCGAATCGCTGCCGGATGTGCGTGACCGTACGGTTTCTCTGAACGCGTCATCGGAGGAGGTCGCCGAAACCTATTCACGTCTGATCAGTGGCTTGCTGGCGGTGGTGTTTGAAGCCGCCGACAGCGCCGGTGACCCGGGTATTTCGCGTGCGCTGGTTGCGTTGTTCAATTTCATGCAAGGCAAGGAGCTGGCCGCGCAGGAACGCGGTATCAGCGCAGCCGGATTCGCAATGGGGCATTTCGATGCGGATCGACAGGACCGTTTGGTTCACCTTATTGAAGCGCAGCAACGTTGTTTTGACACCTTCGCAAACTTCAGCGATCCCGCCATGCTGGCGCTATGGGATGAAGCCTTGCCGGTCGCAGAGCAGACCCGGTTCGAGCGCTTGCGCAGGGTGGCGGTCTCGAATGCACAGCATCGGCCTTCGGCTGACGAGGAGAGCTGGTTCGAGTTGGCCACGCGTCGCATTGATGCGATGAAGCATATCGAAAGCCGCATGACTGCCGAATTGCTGCGTTTGTCCGTACGCAAGACCAAGGACGCGCACGCTGACCTCGAGGATCATGAAGCCCTGCTCGCAACGAGCCGAAACGCAAGTGGGGGCGTGTTGCTGACGGGCACCTCGTTTGAGACTGAGGCAATGAATCCGTATCTCGGTCGCTCCATTCTTGATCTCGTGCGTGAGCAATCCACGCGTTTGCAGGAGATGAGCAGCGAGCTTGCACGTGTGCAAACTGCGCTGTCCGAACGCAAGCTCATCGAACGTGCCAAAGGCATGTTGATGGAGCATCGCGGCATGACCGAGGATCAGGCCTATCGCATGCTGCGCCAAACCGCGATGGATCGGGGCAAGCGCCTTGCCGAAGTGGCTGAAACGGTGATCGGCCTGGCGGATTTTCTGAGTGGCGGGAACGAGAAGTAGGAGGCGTCCGTAAACGCAGCGTTCGCGGCGCGCGCTCCCTTGTGCGGCCCGTGCCGTACGACTTGACGCATGCGTCAGCTTCCCCGGTTCTTTGAGGTCGGCCGCGCACACCTGCAGTGCGCACATCCAGTGTGATGCACGCCCGGCGTGCGCCCGGTGTTCGGCAGCCCCGCGTTTCGAGAGGGGGTGAAGTGGCACGCATGATGCTTGAACAATACGGTCGGGCATCTGCCCCTAGCCGAGCTGCAAGCCGTATGCCACCACTGACCGCCTCACAGCGCATCCAGGCCCTCTACGCCTTCGTCGTGC
>Ga0209075_1001205_pt1 | contig 24712 bp, 19 predicted proteins | sample Stecom2011_FD_187523 | JGI IMG/M metagenome (GOLD analysis project Ga0209075, IMG submission 187523) | Agricultural soil microbial communities from Utah to study Nitrogen management - Steer compost 2011 (SPAdes) (version 2) | ecosystem: Environmental > Terrestrial > Soil > Agricultural land...
ACCCTATTATGCTAAGAGGCCTAAGAAAAGAATTAGAACAAGCCGGTTATACCATTGTTGGAACTGCAGAAAATGGTGCAGATGCCTTGGAAGCCATTGTAAACTTAAAACCTAAAATTGCATTTTTAGATATTGAAATGCCTTTGCTAAATGGGTTTGAGGTTATTAAACAGTGTAGAGAGAAAGACTTAAAAACACACTTTATAGTCATGACTTACCACAAAGAAAAAAGCTTTGTTGTACAGGCCAAAAAATTAGGAATTGATGGTTATCTTTTAAAAGAGGATAGTATGGAAAGCATAGAAAATTGTATTGCAGCCGTTATGAATGGGGAGATATATTTCAGTACTTCCTTTGATAAAAATTTTGAATCCAGCGTAGAAGACGAACTTAAAAAAGTAGCTCTTTTAACTCCATCTGAACGAAAAATCATTCGATTAATCTCTGAGGACAAAAGTTCTGCTGAAATTAGCGAGTTATTATTTGTATCTACCCGAACCGTTCAAAAACACCGGACTAATATTATTGAAAAATTAAATTTAGAACCTTCCTCTGACACTTTAATTAAATGGGCCAAGGCGTATAAAGAGGTTATTTTTTCCATCTAACCTACCACCTCTTTTTGGTTTCAGCTAAAGGTCAAGGAAATAAACTCGTTAAAACTCTCCGTATTGAATTTTGAAATTCAAACTCGACTCGCACTTACCTTCATTTTTAATTGCAGAATCAGTACCTTTGCACCTTTGTCTTTCTAAACGACAAAATCTCTTTTTTTATGAGTTTATTCGAAGAAAATATTGAGGTTCAAGGCGCTCGCGTTCACAACCTAAAAAATATAGATGTTACTATCCCTAGAGAGAAATTGGTGGTTATTACTGGGCTATCCGGTAGTGGAAAATCGTCTTTAGCTTTCGATACGATTTATGCTGAAGGCCAACGCCGATATATAGAAACTTTTTCGGCCTATGCACGACAATTTCTTGGTGGGCTTGAGCGTCCAGATGTTGATAAAATTGACGGACTTTCACCTGTTATTGCTATTGAACAAAAAACTACGAGCAAGTCGCCACGCTCTACCGTTGGTACGATAACCGAGATTTACGATTTTTTAAGACTACTTTATGCCCGTGCCAGTGACGCTTACAGCTTCCATACCGGCGAAAAAATGGTTAGCTATAACGATGAGCAGATTAAGGAACTTATTATAGAGAACTTTAAAGGAAAACGCATTCATATCTTGGCCCCCGTTGTGCGTTCCCGAAAAGGACATTACCGAGAATTATTTGAACAAATTGCCAAACAAGGGTTTGTAAAAGTACGCGCCGATGGTGAAGTTTTAGATTTGGTAAAAGGCATGAAGCTGGATCGTTATAAAAATCACGATATAGAAATAGTTATCGATCGCTTAAAAATTGATGATACTGCAGATAACGATAAACGTCTAAGCGAAACCATTAATACCGCCATGTACCATGGAGACGATGTGCTTATGGTGTTAGACCAAGACACACAGCAAGCGCGCTATTTTAGTAGGAATTTAATGTGTCCGAGTTCCGGAATTTCCTATCCTAACCCAGAACCCAACAATTTTTCATTTAACTCGCCAAAAGGTGCTTGTCCAAAATGTAACGGAATTGGATCTTTGTATCAAGTTAACGAAAACAAAATCATTCCAGACTCAAAACTATCTATTGCTGCTGGTGCATTAGCTCCACAAGGACCACAAAAAAACACTTGGATTTTTAAGCAGCTAGAAGCCATTGCAAAACGCTTTAATTTTTCCTTAACCGATCCGTATATAAGCATTCCAGAAGAAGCAAAACAAATGATTCTTTATGGAGGGAACGAAAAGTTTTCGGTAGAAAGCAAAACTTTAGGTGTTACTCGCGACTATAAAATTGAATTTGAAGGTTTGGCTAATTTTATAGAAAGTCAGTACGCCCATGCAGAAACCACTTCCTTAAAGCGTTGGGCAAAGGAGTATATGGACAAGGTTACCTGCGACGCTTGTCAAGGTTCACGCTTAAGACAAGAATCTCTTTATTTCAAAATAAACGGAAACAACATTGCAGATTTGGCCAACAAGGATATTGTTGATTTAGCACATTGGTTTCACGATTTAGATTCACACCTCTCCGACAAGCAATTAAAAATTGCAGAAGAGATTATTAAAGAAATTAAAACCAGGCTGCAGTTTTTACTTGATGTTGGTTTAGAATATCTCTCTTTAAACCGAAGCTCAAAATCCTTATCTGGTGGAGAAGCTCAGCGTATTCGTTTAGCGACACAAATAGGCTCTCAATTGGTGGGTGTGCTTTATATTCTAGACGAACCTAGTATTGGTTTACACCAACGAGATAACGAAAAGCTGATAAAATCCTTACTCGCTTTAAGAGATATAGGAAATTCAGTTATTGTGGTAGAACACGATAAAGACATGATTGAACAAGCCGATTACGTGATAGATATTGGTCCTAAAGCAGGTAAATACGGTGGAGAAATCATTAGCATTGGTACACCTGCCGAACTAAAAACGCATCATACCTTAACGGCAGATTACTTAAATGGCACAAAGCAAATTGAAGTCCCAAAATCGCGAAGAAAAGGCAATGGCAAGTTTATAGAATTGAAAGGCTGTACAGGAAATAATTTAAAAAATGTTTCTGTAAAACTTCCTTTGGGAAAAATGATCGGTGTTACAGGAGTATCAGGAAGTGGAAAATCCACTTTAATAAATGAAACCCTCTATCCTATTATGAATACCCATTACTTTAATGGCGTTAAAAAACCTATGCCTTACAAAAGTATTAAAGGTTTAGAACACATAGATAAGGTCATCGATATTAACCAATCTCCCATAGGGAGAACTCCAAGAAGTAATCCAGCCACATACACAGGAACCTTTAGTGAAATCCGTAGTTTGTTTGCTAAAATTCCAGAAGCTTTAATTCGTGGATATAAACCAGGAAGATTCAGCTTTAATGTTAAAGGTGGACGTTGTGAAACCTGTCAAGGTGGTGGTTTACGAGTTATAGAAATGAACTTCCTTCCAGATGTTTATGTTGAATGCGAAACCTGTAACGGGAAACGATTTAACCGAGAAACCCTAGAGATTCGTTATAAAGGAAAATCGATTAGTGATGTTTTGGACATGACTATTAATGAGGCCGTTCCTTTTTTTGAACACATTCCTAAAATTCATAAAAAACTTAAAACCATTCAAGATGTTGGTTTGGGATATATTACGTTAGGGCAACAAAGCACCACACTGTCTGGTGGAGAGGCTCAGCGTATTAAACTAGCTACAGAACTAAGTAAACGAGACACAGGAAACACCTTCTATATTCTTGATGAACCTACAACAGGACTGCATTTTGAAGACATTCGAGTACTTATGATTGTGTTGAATAAATTAGCCGATAAAGGAAATACCGTTTTAATTATTGAGCATAATTTAGATGTTATTAAAATGGTCGATCATATTATTGACATAGGCTACGAAGGCGGTAAGAATGGTGGTCAGGTTGTGGTAGAGGGTACTCCGGAAGAGGTTATCAAACATAAAAAGAGCTATACGGCACATTTTCTTAAAAAAGAATTAATTTAGTACAATTCTTACATAAAAACCACTAAATTAGTAACTTAACCATAAATTCTATAAATTATGAGAAGTATACTTTGGTTAGTAGCCGTTGTTTGTATAGTCATTTGGCTACTAGGTTTTTTAGGTGTTGTTCAAGGCATACCAACAGGTAATTTAATTCATATTTTGCTTGTTATAGCTATTATTATTATTTTGTACAACCTTATTTCGGGACGAGGCCCATTAAAATAAACCTTTAAAAAATAATTGAATTTTTATAAGAGAGGTAAATGCTTAACGCATGATTTACCTCTTTTTTATGTTCTATTCTTAAAACTGACGACTTATTTAATAGATTTAAATATCTAAGTGCAAATCCTTTAAAGAAAGCACCTAAAATGTCCTAATTTCTCTTAAATTTGCCTCTGGTTTAATTTTAACAACCTTTACCTGATTAAAATAAATTCGAATGAATACATTAAATAAAAAACATTACAAATGAGAGACGAGCAACACTACAAACGTTGGAATGAAATAAAAACAAACGATTCCTGGGCTATTTTCAAAATCATGGGTGAGTTTGTAAATGGCTATGAAAAATTAAGTAGAATTGGACCTTGTGTATCCATTTTCGGATCGGCAAGAACCAAACCAGATAATAAGTATTATAAATTAGCAGAAGACATTGCTTCACAAATTGTAGACCACGGATATGGTGTTATTACCGGTGGTGGGCCAGGCATTATGGAAGCTGGAAACAAAGGCGCTCATATGGCAGGAGGTACTTCAGTTGGTTTAAATATTGACTTACCTTTTGAACAGCACGATAATCCATATATCGATAGCGATAAAAGCTTAGACTTTGATTATTTCTTTGTTAGAAAGGTTATGTTCGTTAAATACTCACAAGGCTTTGTAGTTATGCCAGGGGGTTTTGGAACTTTAGATGAGTTGTTTGAAGCCATTACTTTAATACAAACGAATAAAATAGAAAAATTCCCTATCATTTTAGTAGGAACTGAATTTTGGGGTGGATTAATTGATTGGATCAACCAAATTTTACTAGAAAAATTCCACAATATTAGTCCTAAAGACATGGATCTTATTCACTTGGTAGATACGCCTGAAGAAGTTATTGTAATCCTAGACGAATTCTACAAGAAATACAGATTGAGTCCTAATTTCTAATCCAGAAACTATTCGAAATTCCTTATGATAAAAAACATTCACCTTGTATTTCTCTTTTGCTTGCTATGTACCAATAGCTTGTTGGGACAAGAGAACTTCAAGGTGATGTTTTATAATTTATTGAATTTCCCTTACGACAACAACGTCCCTAATCGCATTCAGTATTTAGACCTTATTTTAAGCGATTATCAACCCGACCTATTTATGGTTTGCGAGTTGAACAATTTGTCTGGCGCCCAAGCTATTTTACAGGTATTGCAATCTCGAGTATCAGAGGATTTTGAAAGCGCCGTATTCACCTATAACACCTCGGACGACAACACGGGAAATCAAAACGACCTTCAGAATTTGATGTTTTATAATAGTTCAAAATTCATTTTAGAAAGTCAACACGAAGTGCCCACATTATATCGGGACTTCAATCATTATAAATTAAAGTTAAATTCCACCAACCAAAGCACTAATCCTGTATATTTAAACGTGATTGTTTGTCATTTAAAAGCCTCTAGCGGCGCAAACAACCAAGCTTTAAGATTAGAAATGGTTCAAGATTTAACGACATATTTAAATGGGTTTCCTGCCAACAGCAACGTAATGCTGGCGGGAGATTTAAATGTTTATAGCCACTTAGAACCTGCTATTAGTGAGTTATTACATACAGAAAATAACATCGTATTTGCCGATCCTGCAGATAGAATGGGAAATTGGCACAACAATACAGAATACCTTGACATGTTTACCCAATCTACTCGAAACCAAACAGGTTTAGGTGGAGCTTCTGGTGGTTTTGACGATCGTTTCGATTTTATTTTAACATCGACCAACATGCTTTCCGAACAGGATATTTATTATGTGGATAATAGCTATAAAGCATATGGGAACAATGGAAACTTGGATTGTTACAACCAGGAAATCAAGGATGACTTTTGTGAAGGAGTAGATTTTTCTAGTGAAATTCGAGACGCTTTATATTATTTTAGCGACCATCTTCCTGTTACCTTACAATTGGTAACCAACCAAACCATATTGAACATTCCAAGGTATCAAATGGATAATTTTCAAATTATTGGGTCGAATATTGTTGAGAACCTACTAGAAGTAAAAATCAATAAAAGTACTTTTTCTAGCAACAAACTTTATATTTATAACACCTTAGGACAGGTGGTAAAAGTAATCCCTTTAGACCATTCTAATCGCCTAAGTATAGATGTATCTCATTTAAGCAATGGCCTGTATTATATACACATGTCCAACACCAATGTGCAACCCTTAAAGTTTATAAAATAAGTTGAAAGTCCGAATTTTAAGTCATTTCTTGTTTCTTTTTATACCGTTATGGGTTTTAGGTCAGAATAAAATAGACCTCAAAGCCGAATTTCAGGTGGACAAAAACCAGATTAAAATTTCTCAAAGTATTACTTATTTTAATGATTCGGAACACACGTTAAACACTATTTATTTAAACGATTGGAGTCATAGTTACGCTACAAAAAACACCCCTTTAGCCAAACGTTTTGCAGAAGAATATAGTACGGCATTTCATTTTGCCAAAAATGAAGAAAGAGGATATTCCGTAGTTACATCTATAATACAAAACAAGCAAGAGCTAGAATTCGACAGAGTTAAAAATCAAATAGATGTTATAAAAGTTAAACTTGACTCACCTTTAAAACCACATGAGAGTTATACCATCCACCTTAACTATATCGTTCAAATACCTAGCAATAAATTCACCAGATATGGCGTGTCAAATGAAGGTGACTTCAACCTTCGATATTGGTATATCACTCCAGCAGTTTACAATGGACAATGGCAATACTTCAGCAATAAAAATTTAGACGATTTGTTTGTGCCTGTATCAGACATCAGCTTAGAGTTACAAATTCCAAACAGCTATCATGTAACTTCTGAGTTGGAACAGTCTGAAGTCATCCAAAAAGACAGTCTTTCTATTGTAAAACTTGAAGGAAAAAACAGAATAAACTCCAAATTGTTTTTAAATAAAACGAAACAGTTTAATCAAGTGAAAACTGATTATTTCACTATGGTTTCGAATTTAGATCAAGAAAACTTAAGCATGATTGAAAACCTGCTGATTACCGATCAAGTCTCAGAGTTTTTGGTTAGAAATTTAGGTCCTTACCCTTTAGAAAAACTATTAATTACAGATATTGACTATAGAAAAAATCCTATTTATGGATTAAACTTATTACCTAGTTTTATACGTCCGTTTCCAGACAAGTTTCAATACGAAATGAAGATCTTAAAAACGGCCTTACACAACTATTTGGAAAATATCTTAATTATAAACCCTAGACAAGACCAATGGCTCATAGATGGTTTGCAAACCTACTTTTTAATGAAATATGTAGAAGAAAACTATCCCAACATGAAACTTGCCGGAACCCTATCGTCGATTTGGGTTTTAAAATCCTTTCACGCCACGCAATTAGATTTTAACGATCAATACGCCTTTCTGTACATGCACATGGCTAGGGAAAACATCGATCAACCATTGCGTATGGAGAAAGATTCTCTACTTAAATTCAATAAAAACATAGCTAACAAATATAAGGCTGGAGTTGGGTTGCGTTATTTGGATCAATATATCAATGAAGATATTTTAGAAAATTCCATAAAGGAATACCTTTCAAAGTACACCTTTAAGGAAACCACCACTTCGGATTTTGAAAGCATTTTAAAAGAAAATACTACCAAGGACGTTCATTGGTTTTTTACAGATTACTTGAAGACCAAAAAACATATCGATTTTACTATTTCAAATGTTGAAGAGTCCAGAGATTCTGTAAAAGTAACGGTAAAAAATAAATCCAATGCCAATGTTCCTATTTCCGTATTTGTTCTTGATAAAGACTCCATTGTTTCAAAAGTTTGGATAGAAAATGTAACTGACACCAAATCTGTAACCTTAGCCAAAGGAAGCGGTAACAAAGTGGTTTTAAATAAAGACTTTGTAGTTCCAGAATACAATTTGAGAGATAATACTAAAACCTTAACAAATTCTATATTAAACAGACCGCTTCAAATTAGACTTATAAAAGATATTGAAGACCCTTCTTACAACCAAGTGTTTTTAATGCCTATTGTGGAATTTGATAATATTTACGATGGAATTGTTCTTGGTGCCAAGGCCTATAACAAAACCGTTCTTAAAAAACCGTTTTACTATAAAGTTGCACCACAATATGGAACAAAATCTAATTCACTTACAGGTTCTGTCACTTTAAATTACAATCAATACATCCAAGACAAGTCCGATTTGTTTAGCATTACTTATGGTGTTTCGGGAAGCTATTCTAGTTATGGTAAAGATTTGTTTGTTAGAAAACTCACTCCAGGAATGGTCTTTAAATTTCGAGATAAATCTAATTTACGTTCCAACGCGAAACAATATATCACACTGAGATATGTAGATATTCATCGAGATAAAAGTCCTTTACCTACAGCCGATGCCACCCAACCCAATTACAGTGTATTAGATATACGCTATAACAACATTAACAAAGGCTTAAAAAATTACACCTCGTGGTTTACTGATGTCCAATTTGGAAAAGATTTTGGGAAACTAGCTTTCAATTTTGAATATAGAAAACTAACTGAAGGTAATAGACAGTACAATTTAAGACTCTTTACAGGACTTTTTCTGTATAACAACACCTATGAAACATCAAACTATTTTAGTTACGCCTTAGACCGACCAACCGACTATTTATTTGATTACAATTATTATGGCCGTTCTGAAAGTTCTGGGTTATTTAGCCAGCAAATTATTATAGCTGAAGGAGGGTTTAAGTCGAAACTAGATACCCCATATGCCAACCAGTGGATTAGCACCATTAACGGAAGCGCTACCCTTTGGAAATACATTTTAGCCTATAGCGATATTGGGTTATTAAAAAATCACGGGCAAAACATTAAATTTGTGTATGACACAGGGGTTCGAGTGAGTTTGGTTCCAGATTATTTTGAGCTTTACTTCCCTGTCTACTCCAATTTAGGATGGGAAGTGTCTCATGCCCGCTATGCTGAAAAAATCCGTTTTGTAGTAACACTCGACTTTAAAACTCTTTCAGGCTTGTTTACTCGGCGTTGGTATTAAGCCCAATTTTTCAGGCTAAAAACAGAAGGTTATATACGTATATTTCAATAAAATATTTTTAACGATTTCAGAAATAAGTAACAATCTTTCAGTTTTTTACCTTATTTCACCCTAAACACTGACAATTTGATAAATCTTTAACGGTTTTCCAAATTGCAAAACACACAAATATTGACTAATTTTGCTCTTTTAAAAACAGAAGCTATGCAAACAAATCCAGACTTAAAAAAAGACCTTTCTTTCGAAGACTTCAAAACGGAAGTTTTAAACGATTATAAATTAGCTGTCACATCACGTGAATGCAGCCTTTTAGGTCGACGAGAAGTCCTTACAGGAAAAGCCAAGTTTGGAATTTTTGGCGATGGGAAAGAAGTCCCTCAATTAGCCTTAGCAAAAGCATTTAAGGATGGAGATTTCCGTTCTGGATATTATAGAGACCAAACGTTTATGATGGCTATTGGCGAACTGAATATCCAACAGTTTTTTGCTGGTTTATACGGTCATCCAGATCTTGCACATGATCCTATGTCCGCTGGTAGACAAATGGGAGGTCATTTTGCAACTCATAGTTTGGATGAGAGTGGCAATTGGAAAGATTTAACAAAACAAAAAAACTCAAGTTCAGATATCTCTCCTACTGCTGGCCAAATGCCTCGTTTACTAGGTTTGGCTCAAGCATCTAAAATTTACAGACAAGTAAAAGGAATTGACACCACTAATTTTTCAGAAAAAGGAAATGAGGTGGCTTGGGGAACTATTGGAAATGCTAGTACCAGTGAAGGGTTGTTTTTTGAAACCATAAATGCGGCAGGTGTTTTACAAGCTCCTATGGTTATGAGTGTTTGGGACGATGAATATGGAATTTCTGTACATGCCAGACATCAAACAACCAAAGAAAATATATCTGAAATCTTAAAAGGGTTTCAAAGAGATGAAGACAATAAAGGGTTTGAAATTTTCCGCGTTAATGGATGGGATTATCCAGCCTTGGTAGAAACTTACCAAAATGCAGGTAAAATAGCAAGAGAAGAACACGTTCCTGTTTTAATTCATGTTAATGAGTTAACTCAACCTCAAGGACATTCCACATCTGGTTCACACGAACGATATAAAGATGAGAACCGTCTTGCTTGGGAAGCAGAATACGATTGTAATGTTAAGCTTCGTGAGTGGATGATAGCAAATGGTATTGCTACTGATGAAGAATTAAAAGCTATAGAAAGTGCTATTAAGAAAGATGTTCGTGAAGGTAAAAAAGCAGCTTGGATTGCCTTTACTCAACCATTAAAACAAGAACAACAAGAACTTCTTGCTCTGTTAGAAAACGTTGCTAATTCAAGTGCTAACAAGGTTTTTATCACTAAATTGAAAAACGATTTAGCTGAGATAAAAGAGCCTATTAGGAAGGACATTATTTCTACTGCTAGAAAGGCTTTACGCTATGTTGTTAGCGAATCTACCACTGAAAAAACACAGTTGGTGAATTGGATCAATGCGTACTTTGAAAAAATTCAACCTAAATACAGTTCCCATTTATATAGTGAATCTCCTAAGTCTGCTTTAACTATTAAGGAAGTGAAGCCTACTTATGATGAAAGCAGTGAAGAAGTTGATGCTAGATTGGTACTAAGAGATAACTTTGACGCCATTTTTGGTAAATACCCTGAAACCTTAGTTTTTGGTGAAGATGCTGGTCATATTGGAGATGTAAACCAAGGACTTGAAGGGATGCAGGCAAAATATGGCGAACTACGTGTATCAGACGTTGGTATTCGTGAAGCAACCATTCTAGGGCAAGGTATTGGAATGGCTTTAAGGGGCTTACGACCAATAGCTGAAATCCAATATTTAGACTATATACTATACGCACTTCAAATAATGAGTGACGACTTGGCAACCATTCAATACAGAACTAGTGGCCGCCAAAAAGCTCCATTAATTGTTAGAACTCGTGGTCATAGATTAGAAGGTATATGGCACTCAGGCTCACAAATGGGAGGAATTATTAATTTAGTTCGTGGTATTCACGTTTTAGTTCCAAGAAACATGACGAAAGCAGCAGGATTCTATAATACATTGCTTGAAAGTGACGAGCCTGCTTTAATAGTAGAGTGTTTAAATGGGTACCGACTAAAAGAAAAAATGCCAAGCAACATCGGAGAATTTAAAACTCCTCTTGGTGTGGTAGAAACCATTAGAGAAGGAAGTGATATCACTTTAGTTTCTTACGGATCTACTCTTAGAATTATTGAGCAAGCAGCTAAAGAATTACAAGAAGTTGGAATTGATGCTGAAATTATAGACATCCAATCTTTACTACCATTCGATTTAAGTCATGATATCGTAAAAAGTGTGGCAAAAACAAATCGTTTAATGGTTATTGATGAAGATGTTCCAGGTGGAGCTTCTGCTTATATTTTAAATGAGATTTTAAATACTCAAAACGCTTACAAACATTTAGATAGCAAACCACAAACACTTGCAGCACAACAACACAGACCAGCTTATGGAACGGATGGTGATTACTTCTCTAAACCTTCAGTGGAAGATGTGTTTGAGGCTGTTTATAATGTTATGCACGAAGCCAATCCTTCCAATTTCCCAAAATTGAGATAACTAACAAATTTCATAATCCATTTAAGACCTCATTAATTAAAAACAATGAGGTCTTTTTTGTTATATTTATATCAAAAAGAGGCATATATGAATACCAAGCAAGACAAAGAACAACTTCGCGGAACTATTTTTAGGCATCTAGATGGCTTAGCCATTGGGACCACCACCTATACACTACATAAAAAAGGCGTCTTAGAGTATTTACTTAAAAATAAAAAAGTATCCATAACGGAGCTTGCTTCCTTTTTTAAAGGCAATGAAGGCTATTTAAATGTAGCCTTAAGAACCTTATGCTCTCAAGGTTGGCTTACTCAGCACATTGATAATACATCAGATGTCGTTTTTTATGAAGTAAATAAAAACAGTGAAGAAGCATTTCTTATGGCTCCTCTTTATGAAGAAGCCGTTAAGCTACTCTCCTATTCTGTAAAGTTTCATGAAGACCAAATTGGAAGTGATGCGTTCTTGGCCTTAGAACGCAACTTTAAACATTACGAAAAAAAATATGGACTCGTTGGCAACACAGATATTGAAAATCAAGTTTTAAAACACATTGAAGGTTGTATTGTAGCTCCAATAATTGTTTTACTTGGTGTTAACGGCTTGTTTCATAAATATTTTATGGAAGCTTCATTTACAGCTGAAGAATATCATAAAGATCCTGAGAGTTTCAAAAAAATCCTTGATTTCTTTTCATATTTAGGTTGGTTTAAAAAGAAGAAAAACACGTATCAATTTACCGATGAGGGTCTGTTTTTTGCCAAGCGAGCTTCAGCCTATGGTGTTACTGTTTCATATTTACCCACATTCCTGGCTTTAGACGATTTATTATTTGGAGATCCTCTAGTTTTAAAAACTGAAAGCCCTAACGACACAGAAAAACATGTCCTTCGTGAAATGAATGTCTGGGGATCTGGAGGTGCTCACGCCACATATTTTAAAATTGTAGACCAGGTTATTATTGAGCTTTTCAACAAACCCATAGATCAGCAACCCAAAGGAATTTTAGATATGGGCTGCGGTAATGGTGCTTTTATTCAACATATTTTCGAAGTTATAGAAAAGCAAACCACTCGAGGAAATATGCTTGATGAATACCCTCTTCTTTTAGTAGGTGCCGATTTTAATCAAGCTGCCTTAAAAGTAACTAGGGCCAATTTAATTAAAGCTGATATTTGGGCTAAAGTGATATGGGGAGATATTGGTAAACCAGAACTATTAGCAAAAGACCTGAAAGAGGATTATAACATTGATTTAAAAGATTTATTAAACGTAAGAACTTTCTTAGACCATAATCGTATTTGGGACATGCCAGACACTCCATCAAATCGCACAAGTCATTCTACAGGTGCTTATGCCTTTCAAGGAAAACGATTGAATAATAATTTAGTTGAGAATTCATTGTTAGAACATCTACAAAAATGGAAACCCTATGTGGAAAAATTTGGCTTATTAATCATTGAATTACATACCATACAACCGGAATTGGTTGCTAATAACCAAGGAAAAACAGCTGCAACGGCCTACGATGCCACTCATGGATATAGCGATCAATACATACTGGAAGTTGATGTTTTTACAAATATCGCCAAGGAAGCTGGACTTGAACCAGACACACGCTATTTTTCTAAATTCCCAAACAACGAATTAGCCACAGTAAGTATCAATTTATTAAAAGGAACCACTAATTAACTATTTATGAAACAACTAGCTGCCATTCCAACAATAATTATTATGCTTGATGCTGCTTTTGTTGTACACCATAACAATCCTTTCGCTAGAAAAGAAAAGACGCTACTATATATAATTTCCTTTTTAGTTATATTATTAACCGGTCTTGGAAATTATTCCTTAGATACTAAGAAATACCTTTAACCTTAAAAATTTTCCGTCTCGCTAGATTCCTATTGCAAGACTTTATACATCCTATGAAAGCAGTTTCCGTTGTCACTATAAAAAAAGAATTGAAGCATCGTTCACCAGAAGAACTAATGGAACTGTGTTTACGCTTATCTAAATTTAAAAAGGAAAACAAAGAGCTCTTGACTTATTTGTTATTCGAGTCGCATGATGAAGTTGGTTATATAGAAACTGTAAAGCAGGAATTGGATGAACAGTTTGAGAGCATCAACACCGATAGTTTTTTTTATATTAAAAAAAGCGTTAGAAAAATTCTAAGAAATCTTAAAAAATACGCCAGATATTCCCAAAAAAAAGAAACAGAAGTCGAACTCCTACTCTATTTTTGTGGCAGATTAAAAAACTTTAGACCGTCAATAAAACAAAATGTTACTTTGATGAATATTTACGACAGACAAATTGTAAGCATCAAAAAGATTGTTTCTAGCTTACATGAAGATTTACAGTACGATTACCATTTAGAATTAGAGGAATTAGAAAATTAACAAATAATGAAAACAACACCAGAGCATGATGAGCGTATAGCAAAAATGACCTTTGCTTCAGTTTATCCGCACTATATAACGAAAGTTGAAAAGAAAGGTAGAACTATAGATGAATTACATCAAGTAATTGAATGGTTGACTAGTTTTAATGAAAATGATCTTCAAAAACTAATTGATGATCAGGATACGTTTGAAACCTTCTTTCAAAAGGCAAAATTAAACCCCAATGCCGAGCTTATTAAAGGCGTTATCTGTGGGTATCGTATAGAAGACATAGAAACTCCATTAACAAAACAAGTAAGATATTTAGACAAGTTAATTGATGAGTTAGCTAAAGGTCGAAAAATGGAGAAAATTTTAAGGGTTTTATAGTCTCTATTAAACCCTTAACGATTAAACAATTACGTAGTAAGAAGCCATCTATTCAACACTTACAGCTAAATTACACCGATAGGCCAGCCTTTTATCTCCATAATTATTGGTGTGTTGGTGGTGGATAAGGGATGAATCCTTTAATCCATAATTTTTACCATCATCTCCTTGAGTAAATCTTCTTGTTTAACAGCGCTAGATCCCACTCCTTTACTCTTTACGTCAAATTCTCTTAAGGTGGCAATTACAGCACTTACCTTTCTCATAGGATAGTTTTTGGCCGCTGTAAGATACTCATTGGTGAAATAAGGATTTATTTTTAAGGCAGAGGTCACGTTTCTTGGAGATTTATCTGCTAGACCATGCAAAAACAATAACTTAGAGAAAAAACTGTAAAGCATAGCCACCGTTACCACCATAGGATTATCCTTTGGGTTTTCACCAAAATACTTTATAATTTGATATACTTTTAATACCTCTTTAGCTCCAACTGCTTTTTGCAGCTCGAAGTTATTATAATCCTTACTTATACCTATATTTTGCTCAATATGTTCTGGAGTAATTTGCGTTCCTTCTGGAAGGACTATTTTTAATTTATCTAACTCCTTGGAAATTTTACTTAAATCGGTACCAAGAAATTCAGTTAACATCATTCCTGCCTTTGGTGTAATGGTATAATTTTGTCCAGCTAGCACTCTACGGATCCAATCGGCCACCTGATTGTCGTACAGTTTTTTACTTTCAAAAATAACACCCGACTTTTTCAGCGATTTATATAGCTTTTTACGCTTATCTATAACTTTGTATTTATAATTAAAAACCAGAATAGTTGTTGGCTGCGGCTGGTCGGCATATGCTGCAAGACTTTCTATGCTTCTGGACAAGTCTTGAGCTTCTTTCACAATAATTACTTGGTACTCGGCCATCATAGGATAACGCTTGGCATGGCCCACAATATCTTCAATAGTTACATCACGACCATAAAGAACCATTTGATTAAAGCCCCTTTCCTCCTCTGAGAGCACATGGCTTTCAATGTATTTTGAAATATTGTCTATATAATACGGTTCTTCGCCCATTAAAAAATAAATAGGTTGGAACTTCCTGTTTTTTATATCAGTTATAATTTTTTTGACTTCGTCCAAATCTTTAAAAATTCCGGGCTAACCGTTAGGCAGGCCTATTAAAAAATACAAACTCCAAAATAAGCTGTGGATATTTGGTTTTTGATGAATGAAACTTAACTTTGAAAAAAACTATCTGCCTTGATGCAAGAACTCCAATTTCCGAAGTTTCCGTTTCGTTTCAAAAATAGCGAAAATAAAATATCTATATTCGATAGTATTCGGAAAAAATTTGTGATTTTACAACCTGAAGAATGGGTTCGCCAACATTGCGTTCAATACCTCATTTTAGAAAAGAACTACCCACAATCTTTAATTAATGTTGAAAAAGAACTAAAACTAAATGGTTTAAAAAGACGATATGATATTGTTGTTTTCAATACAGATGGAAGCATTCATTTAATTGTAGAGTGCAAAGCACCTCAAATAAAAATAACCCAAGAAACTTTTGATCAAATTGCGCGTTATAATCTAACTTTAAATGCTACTTATTTAATGGTTACCAACGGACTAAATCATTATTATTGTCAAATGGATTTTAAAAATGAACGTTATCAGTTTTTAGAAGACATCCCTGATTATGTTAAAAATGAATAAGAAGGTAATTTTTTGGTTTGGAATTTTAGGAGCTATATTTTTTATAGTTCCCAGTATTTTAGGTGGGTTTCAATTTGAAAACTACAGTCACATCCACCAATACATTAGTGAAACCTACGCTTTTAATACCCCTTATGGAATTTATTTAAGAGTCTTTGGTTTTATTCCAAGTGGATTCTTTATCATTTTATTTTCATTGTATTCCATAAAATTCCTGCCTAAAAACAAATTAACTACCCTCGGATTAATTGGTTTTGCATTGCTTTACGGCTTTGGAACCATACTTGTTAGTATTTTTCCTTGTGATATGGGTTGTAATAAAGAACTAATAGACCCTAGTTTTTCTCAATTAATTCACACCATTGTTGGTGGAATTACCTATGCTTTTGTCCCCTTCTGTTTAATTTTAATTGGGGTGGTTTCAAGATCATGGAGTCAGGGGAAACATGTAACACTAGTATCCTTAGTTTGTGGAATAGTTGCTCTTATATTTACCTTAATACTTTCTAGTAACCCTACAGGTCCTTATCTTGGGTTATACCAAAGAATTATTGAAGCCTCAAATTTAACTTGGATGCTTACCTTAGCCTTTTATATAAAAAAAACAAAACTAGCCATTTGAAAATAGCCATCGTTATATTAAATTGGAACGGAAAGGACTTACTTGAACAGTTCTTACCCTCTGTTGTTACACATTCCCAACAAGCAACTATTTACGTAGCTGATAATGCCTCTACAGACGACTCTGTTCATTTTGTAAAGCAGCACTATCCAGAGATCAAAATAATTAAAAACACCCAAAATGGTGGATATGCTAAAGGTTATAACGACGCTTTAAAGCAAGTTGAAGAAGATATTTATTGCCTTTTGAATAGCGATGTTGAAGTGAGTGAAAACTGGCTTGACCCCATACTTGAAACCTTTAAGAACCACCCTAAAACAGCCATAATCCAACCAAAAATATTGGATTACAAAAACAAGTCACATTTTGAATATGCTGGGGCTGCTGGTGGATATATAGATAAATATGGGTATCCTTTCTGTCGAGGCCGGATTTTTAATACCATTGAAATGGACGAAGGACAGTACAACGATACTACAAAGATATTTTGGGCTTCAGGCGCTTGTTTCTTTGTTAGAAAATTGGTGTTTGAATCTTTAAATGGTTTCGATGAAGCTTTCTTTGCCCATATGGAAGAAATTGATTTTTGTTGGAGAGCCTTTAATCATGGTTATACCTCTACTTTTGTAGGCCAGTCGATTATTTACCATGTAGGAGGCGCTACCTTACAAAACACCCATCCTAAGAAAACCTATTTAAATTTCAGAAACAGTCTGTTTAGCTTAGTAAAAAATGCTGGAGGAAATATTATTCTTTTAGTATTTATTAGACTGATTTTAGACGGTATAGCCGCCTTAAAATTCCTATTTGAATTTAAACCACTACATATAGTAGCTATCCTTAAAGCGCACTTTAGTTTTTACACACAATTACCCAAACTTATAAAGCAAAGAAACGCATTGAATCAGCGCAAAGATTATTATAAAAAATCTTCTATTGTTTGGAGTTATTATGTTAGTAACCACAAGATTTTCAATTCTTTATAAAACTGTTAAAATTTTTGTTAATTCATATCTTTCCTCGCATTCTTTTGTATAATTTTGGTATGTTAATAACGAACATCTAAAAATATAAATAATTATGAAAAAAACTTTGATATTAGGCGTTTTTGCTTTATTCCTATTAGGATCATGTGTCTCTAAGAAAGAATATACCGCATTAGAAGCTAAACAAAAGGAAACGCAGGACTTATTAAATACAGCTACGATAAAACTTAATTCTTGTTTAGAAGAGAGAGCTTCTGCAACTGCAAGAGCAAAAGTCTTAGAAGATCAAGTTGCGGATTTACGTAAAAGCAATGATAACCTTACTTTCTTATCATCAAAAGGTGCAACTAACATTGAAAAAACCTTAGAGAGCATTAAAGAAAAAGAATTGAAAATTTCTCGTTTACAAGATGCCTTAACGCAAAAAGACAGTGTAACCCTTGCTTTGGTAACTAGTTTAAAACGTGAAGTTGGAATTAACGATCCTGACATTGAGATTAATGTTGAAAAAGGAGTTGTGTTTATCTCTATTGCTGATAAATTATTATTCCAAAGTGGAAGCTACCATGTAACGTCTAGAGCTAAAGAAGTTCTTGCAAAAGTTGCTAAAGTAGTAAACAGCAAGCCTGATTTTGAATGTATGGTTGAAGGACATACAGATAGCGTTCCTTACCACAAACCACCATTATTAGACAACTGGGATTTAAGTGTTAAGCGTTCTACTTCTATTATTAGAGTATTACAAGAATTAGGTGTAAATCCTGCTCAATTAATTGCTGCTGGACGTAGTGATTATGTGCCATTAGTTTCTAATGATACAGCTGAAAACAGAGCTAAAAACAGACGTACACGTATTGTTGTACTTCCAAAAATCGATCAGTTCTATGACATGATTGAAAAAGAAATGAAAAACCTTGAAGCTGGTGGTAAATAATCAGTTTTAAGTATGAAATAATAAAAAGCTCAATCTTCCGATTGAGCTTTTTTTTTTTATATCTCATTAGTATTTAAAGTTTATAAAACATCTAAACTTCCTTTGCCTTCTCTAATAATTATTGGATCGCCTCCTTCAGATAAATCTATAACCGTTGAAGCTTGGTTGTCTCCATAACCGGCATCAATCACTATATCTACTAAGTGATTCCATTTTTCATAAATTAGTTCTGGATCTGTGGTGTATTCTAAAACCTCATCTTCATCGTGGATGGACGTTGAAATTATAGGATTACCCAATTGCTTTATAATCTCAATAGCAATTCTATTGTCTGGCACACGAATACCGACCGTTTTTTTCTTTTTAAACGGATGGGGCAAAGATTTGGCTCCTGGAAGAATAAAAGTATAAGGTCCTGGAAGTGCTCTTTTAAGAATTTTAAAAGATGCGGTATCAATTTGCTTCACATAATCGCTCAGGTTGCTTAAATCTTCACAAATAAATGAAAAATTAGATTTTTCCAATTTCACATTTTTAATTCGTGCCACACGTTCTAAGGCTCGAACATTATTAATATCGCAGCCTAGACCATATACCGTATCTGTTGGGTAAATAATCAATCCACCTTCTCTTAAAACTTTTACAACTTTTGCAATTTCTTTAGGATTAGGGTTTTCCTCATATATTTTAATAAACTCTGCCATACGATTACTCTTAAAAATTCGTTATCTTTTGCAAGATAATTAATTAAATTGTTTATGAAGGTTTTAAAAATCTACTTATTTATTAGCGTACTTGTTATAAGTTTTTCTTCCTGTTCCACAGATGACAGCAATAACACAGCTGAAATTGGACTCAATCCTTCAGAATATTATCAAGAATTAAATGTTTCATACGGCCAAGACAATGACCAAGTTTTCGATATTTACTTACCTGCCAATAGAAGTTTAGATACTAAGGTTATGATTTTAGTTCATGGTGGAGGTTGGACTGCAGGTGATAAATCTGATATGAATTCCTTAAGGGATTATGTTAGAACTACCTTTCCTGATATGGGAGTTGTAAATATAAACTATAGACTTGCCGATGAAAACAACTTGCCTTATCCGATGCAAATAAATGATATTACTTCCGTAATCAATCAGTTAAAAAGCAAGCAGAATCATTATGTTATAGATGACAATTTTGCTTTTATTGGTGTTAGTGCCGGAGCTCATTTGGCTTTATTATGGAGTTATGCTTTTGATACAGATAACAATATTGCCATGGTTTGTAGCATTGTAGGACCAACCAACTTAACAGATCCCGCCTATTTAAATTCTACAAATCCCGTATATCAAGCTCTACTTGCTTTATTTGGCGAGGATATTTCCGTAGAATATTTAGAAGAAGCTAGTCCGTATCATCGAGTAACCGCTGCTTCTCCTCCAACCATTTTGTTTTATGGAGGTCAAGATCCTTTAATTCCAACTTCACAAGGTGTTGATATGAACACCAAACTAGAATCGCTTGGAGTTCCGCATCAGTTTACCTTATATCCTTATGCCGGCCATGGTTGGGTTGGTCCTGATTTATTGGATACCAGCACCAAACTACAAGCTTTTATTGAGACGTATTTTAATTAAACTCCATGTTCTTTTGATGGAGAGTGATATAAATACCTGTTACCCTATTACTTCGAGCTTGGCAAAGCGCAATAATAATTTTTTAACACCTCCTTTATCGAATTTTATTTCGGCTTTGGTATCACCTCCAACACCTTCTATTTTTACCACTTCACCTTTTCCAAAACGCATGTGTTCTACCATATTCCCAACGGCTAATTTACCATCGAATAAATTTGGACCGCTAGCAGTTTTACTCACTGGTTTTAAGTTTTTCGGTGTGCTTATGGTTATTTTTTCAGAAGGTTTATCAGCCATAGGTTGCTTTTTCTTAAAGGTAGGCTGAACAGGCTTTTTAAATCGGATTTTATTCGCATCTGCCCTTCTTTTAGTTTCTGGAATATCATCTCCAAAAATATCGGCACTTAGCATTGGGTTAAAACGACGTTCTTCAATAGGCGTAATAATATCCAAGTATTCTTCGTCTATTTCTTCAATAAATCTACTAGGTTCTGCATCTACTAACTTTCCCCATCGATAACGGGTTAAGGCATAAGTTAGGTAAGCTTGTTTTTCTGCTCTGGTTAGAGCCACATAAAATAAACGACGCTCCTCCTCTAGTTCACTACGCGTGTTCATACTCATGGCGCTAGGGAACAAGTCTTCCTCTAAACCAACAATATACACATAAGGAAACTCCAGTCCCTTTGCCAAGTGAATTGTCATTAACGCCACGTGATCTGCATCGCCTTTGTCGGCATCCAAATCTGTTGCAAGTGCTACGTCCTCCAAGAACTCAGCTAAGGAAGCTGTTGCATCGGCCAATTCTTTTTGACCTTCAACAAAATCCTTCATCCCATTTAAAAGCTCCTCAATATTTTCCATTTTGGCCACTCCTTCTGGCGTACCATCTTTATTGAGTTCCCTTATTAAACCAGTTGCTTTTGTGACATGTTCCGCCAGTTCAAAAACATTGGCTGTTTTGTTTAATACTTGAAAACTTTCAATTAAGGTTACAAAATCTCTTAGTTTATTTTTGGTTCCAGAATTTATATTGAGATCTAGTTTTTCGATGTTCTGTAGCACTTCAAAAATAGACCTGTTATAATGGTTTGCAGCTACAATTAATCGATCTAAAGTTGTTTGACCGATACCTCTTGCTGGGTAATTAATAACTCGTTTTAAAGCCTCTTCATCTGCAGGGTTGATAATTAGGCGTAAATAAGCCAAGATGTCTTTGATTTCCTTACGTTGATAGAACGATAAACCTCCGTAAATTCTATAAGGAATATCTCGTTTTCTAAGTGCATCCTCAATTGCACGAGACTGTGCATTGGTACGATATAATACGGCAAAATCGCTATTTTTCAATTGATTTTGCATTTTGTTTTCAAAAATAGAACTTGCTACAAAACGACCTTCATCTCCATCGGTTAAGGATCGGTTTACTTTTATTTTTGCTCCCTCATCGTTTGCTGTCCAAACCACTTTCTCTAATTTGGTTTGGTTTTTATCGATGATGGAATTGGCCGCATTAACTATATTTTTAGTGGAACGGTAATTTTGTTCTAGTCGAAATAATTTTACATCATCGTAATCCTTTTGGAAATTTAAGATGTTATTGATGTTGGCACCACGGAAGGCATAAATACTTTGCGCATCATCTCCTACCACGCAAATATTCTGAAATCTATCAGAAAGTGCCCTAACTATTAAATACTGACTGTGGTTTGTATCTTGATACTCATCTACCAAAATATAACGAAATCTGTCTTGGTACTTAGCCAAAACATCTGGGAATCGTGTTAAAAGCTCATTGGTTTTTAATAATAAATCATCAAAATCCATAGCTCCAGCTTTAAAGCATCTATCCACGTAGTTTTTATAGATTTCACCCATTTTTGGGCGTCTTGCCATTGCATCAGCCTCTTTAAGCTCTGGGTTTTGAAAATAAGCTTTCACAGTAATTAAGCTGTTTTTATAAGAAGAAATTCGAGAACGAATTTGTTTGGTTTTATACAGCTCCTTATCCAAGTTCATTTCTTTGATAATGGCAGAAATCAACCTTTCGGAATCTTGAGTATCATAAATGGTGAAATTGCTTGGATACCCCAATTTATCACCTTCAATACGTAAAATTTTAGCAAACACCGAGTGAAAGGTTCCCATCCATAGGTTTTTTGCTTCGCTATTGCCTACTATAGAAGCAATTCGTTCTTTCATTTCACGTGCCGCCTTATTGGTAAATGTTAGCGATAATATATTAAACGCATCCACACCTTGGCTCATTAAATAGGCTATTCTATAGGTTAATACTCTGGTCTTCCCAGATCCTGCTCCCGCAATAACAATCATTGGACCATCCTTTTGAATGGTTGGTGCTAATTGCGCTTCGTTTAACTGACTTAAATACTTCTCCAATTCTCTTTCATTTAAAGGGATAAAATTAACCATTGTTAGGCGTATTCCCCCTGAGATTTATGAATAATTATAAACAATTTAAAACTTATTTAAAGCCATTCAATAAGTTATTGAAATTTCGTACATAAGCTTTTGACTTCACACTTGCCCATATTTAAAGCTTTTAAATCCCTTCTTATTGAAAAGGATATTAGAAACTAGTTTTTCCAGAATAGACGTTCGTATTTTTGAAAGATTACAGCTAAACGAAGAATGATTACAGGTCTTACTAGCGCTTATAGCCCATTTTGATTAATGTTAGGTTATTTAATAAAATTATTCATATTTTTCAAATATATTTACAGTAAAATTATGGATTATGGATGTTTTTTTTGATGTTTTAAGTCAGATTTCGTGGTGGATGTGGATATTAATTGTTTTAGTTTTGATTGCTATTCGTGATGTCTTTTTTCAAAAACGACATACCATAAGTCACAACTTTCCAATCATCGGTCACTTTAGATACATCTTAGAAAAAATTGGTCCAGAATTAAGGCAATATTTGGTTGCCAATAATAGAGAAGAACTCCCATTTAATCGTATAGAAAGAGGTTGGATTTATGCATCGGCGAAAAAAGAAAACAATTATGAAGGCTTTGGAACCGATCGAGATATTTATGCGCATCAGCACATTTTTATAAACAATGCTATGATGTCTTACAAAATAGCAGCAGATCATCCTAATACCACAAACCCTTGCTTTTTACCTTGTGCAAAAATTATGGGATTACATAATAATCGAAGAAGACCATACCGACCAGCCTCTGTAATTAATGTTTCTGCTATGAGTTTCGGTTCGCTTTCTGCACGAGCAGTAGAATCCTTAAATAAAGGCGTTAAAATGGCTGATGCCTACCACAATACTGGGGAAGGTGGCTTATCGCCCTACCACAGTCATGGTGGGGATGTGGTATTCCATTTTGGTACTGGTTATTTTGGAGTTAGAGATGAGGATGGTAATTTTTCTTTGGAGAAACTAGTGCATTTAGTAAACAAGAATCCGTTTGTTCGGGCTATTGAAATTAAACTCTCTCAAGGCGCTAAACCTGGAAAAGGTGGCGTATTACCTGCAGCTAAAATTACTCAAGAAATTTCAGAAGTTCGTCATGTACCATTAGGAGAAGATGTACTCTCACCTCCTAACCATTCCGCTTTTTCTAATGTTCCTGAACTTATGGAATTTATAGAAAAAATTGCAGAGGCCACGGGACTACCTGTAGGAATAAAAGCTGCCATCGGTAAATTGGATCAGTGGAAAGAGCTAGCAGACCTTATGGCTCAAACAGGGAAAGGTCCGGATTTTATTACCGTTGACGGTGGTGAAGGTGGAACTGGAGCCGCACCTCCTAGCTTTGCAGATCACGTGTCTTTACCTTGGGTATTTGGGTTTAGCGATTTATATAAACTCTTTAAGGATAGGAACCTTTGTGAACGCATTGTTTTTATAGGAAGTGGAAAATTAGGTTTTCCTGCTAAGGCTGCCATGGCTTTTGCTATGGGAGCAGATTGTATTAATGTAGCTCGTGAAGCCATGATGAGTATTGGATGCATTCAAGCTCAAATTTGCCATACTAATCGTTGTCCGAGTGGTGTTGCCACCCAAAATAAATGGCTACAAAATGGACTAGACCCAACCTTAAAATCTGTTAGATTAGCACAATACTTTAAAACATTTAGAAAAGAGTTTATAGAAATTACCCATGCTGCAGGGTACGAACATCCCTGCCAGTTTAAAATGAGCGATATCAGCGTAAATGTAGACGACCAAAGTTTATCTAAAGAACTAGATAGTACTTACATGTACCATAAAGTACCTGTACCATTTACTTCTATGCAAGACCTTAAAGACTGTAAGTATTTAGGAGGCGTTAAGAAGGCTAGTTAAACCTATTTAAAAAGGCTTTTTTATTTGTTCTAGAAATTGGAACACGAGTTTCATTATCTAAAACCACATAGCCTTCATTTTCAAAATGACGTACTTTATCCAAATTAATAATGTGCGATTTATGACATTTAAAGAATTTAGAACTTAATAGTTTCTCAAACTTTCCTAGATTATAAGAGCTGGTTATGGTTACACAATTTGTAATATGGATTTTTG
>Ga0209075_1001206_pt1 | contig 24692 bp, 20 predicted proteins | sample Stecom2011_FD_187523 | JGI IMG/M metagenome (GOLD analysis project Ga0209075, IMG submission 187523) | Agricultural soil microbial communities from Utah to study Nitrogen management - Steer compost 2011 (SPAdes) (version 2) | ecosystem: Environmental > Terrestrial > Soil > Agricultural land...
TGATTTTTCTTTTTACAAGAAGTTGAAAAAAGAAAAACTCCTGTGAAAACCATTAAAATTATCAATACATAATTAACTTTCTTGTGTACCATGATTCGTTTATTTTAATGCGTATTATATAAACTCCCTTGTTTAAATATAAGGTTGTATTATTTCCAATAATTGATTTTGAGGTAACTTTAAGACACGCTTGAACACACGATTTATTGAAATCATTTCCATAATAGTAAGTTATTAGTTTACACTAAGTAACGATTCTTTTTTAAGTTTTCAAAACTTTTGTTGTGATAGGTTATTGGTTTCTCTGTAAATAAGTTGGCGAAGTCGTTTGTCGTGGGGAAGAATGCTTTGTCTTGAAAAAATATTTTGTATATAACTTTGTCCTCGGGTTGAAACACAAGGTAAAAGTTGCGTGTTGTATTGAAATAAGAGCAAGCATAAAGTCTTTCTGAGTTGGAAATTGGTTTACACATATAAATGTGCTTCATAAGCTCTATAAATATTGAATTCTTCCTATATTTATCAAAAATAAGAGATGTTATGAGAAAAAATACTAAATTTTTATTTATTGCTCTAGCAGGATTGATGATGTCAAGCTGTGCTGGAGAAACAGAAACTACAGATACTGCAGGTGCTGATGTTGAAAAAGAAGAAACTTGCTTTTATACCTATGAAGCAGCAAGTTCAGAAATGGCATTTACTGCATATAAGTTTTTAGGAAAAACAGGAGTTGGTGGAACATTTACAGAGATAAACGTTGAAGGCGGAGAGAAAAATGAAGACGCTAAAGCATTAATTGAAGGATTGAGTTTTAATATTCCAATTTCAAGTTTGAGTACTAAAGATGAAAGTCGTGATGGGAAAATCAATACTTTTTTCTTTAATGAAATCAACACTGAAGTTATTTCTGGAGAAGTTAAATCATTGGATGATGCGACAGGAAAAGCAACATTAGCAATCACAATGAATGCAATTACAAAGGACGTTGTAGGAGATTATAACTTAAACGACAATGCTTTTTCTTTCAATGCTGAGATTGATGTGTTGAATTGGGAGGCGCAAGCAGGAATTGATGCTTTGAACAAAGAGTGTAAAGAGTTACACACTGACTTTGCAAATGGAGACACTGAATCTAAATTATGGTCAGATGTAGCGATTTCTTTTTCAACAGAATTGAAAAAAGTTTGCGAGTAATTGGGTAAATAACGAATTAAAAAGTCAGGGTAAGCTCTGGCTTTTTTTCATTTATAAAATAAATATTAGAATTTAATAATATTTTTGTAGGTTTTGAGTTTATTACTTCGGAGTAGAACAATTTTATGATACGAAAACAGAACAAACGAACAGCTTTTGGAACTTTAGTAGCGCTTTTTGCTCTATTTCTTATTGTTGGTGCTTGCTCAACTGAGAAAAACACCTTTATAAATAGAACTTACCACAGCACAACTGCTAAATACAATGGGTACTTTAATGCCAAAGAACTGATTCGAATTGGACTCGTTGAGTACCGTTATCGCGCAAGAGAAGATTTTAATGAGATTTTGCCAGTTGAATTGTTTCCTACTGAGGCGGATGTTGTAGATTTTTATCCCGTTGTTGATACAGCTATTGCAAAATGTCAAACTGTAATTTCGAAGCACAGTATGCCTACCGCTTCAAAACCATCTCAGAAGAAATCTGAACATGCCAATTGGATAGACCAAAACTGGATGATGATTGGTCGCGCAAATTACATCAGAAGAGATTATGATAAAGCGCTTACTACTTTTGAGTATGTACGTAAATTTTATTTAGACAAACCCAGCACATATTCGGGACAATTATGGGAAGCGAAGACCTTAATTCAAATGGGGAACTTGTCTGAAGCCACAAGAACATTACAGAAAATTGAACAACGTCGAACACAGGTTCGGAATGTTGAGGAGGATAAAGGTTCAAAATCCAAGAGTAAATCCAAAAAGCGTAAAAAATCTGACAAAGAAGATAAAGCACCAGAACTACCTAAGCATTTTGACTTCGAGTTAGCAAAGGTAAAAGCCATGATGGCCTTAGAGAAGGATGATCATAAAACGGCGATTGAACAACTAGAGATTGCGCTTTCTAAAGCACGTAAGAAAGAAGATAAAGCACGATTAAGCTTTATTTTGGGTCAGCTTTACCAAGCGCAAAACGATTCAAAAGCTAGAGCATATTATACAATGAGTATTAAGAAAAACGCACCTTTCGAGATGAGTTTTAATGCTAAAATCAATCGTTCTGTAGTTAGTGATTTAGATAATGATGAAATGATTAAAGAGCTAAAGAAATTAGCTAAAGAAGAGCGTTACCTAGAGTTTAGAGATCAAATTTACTTTGCAATGTCCAAGGTAGAATTGAACAGACAAGATCGGAAAATGGCTAAATATTATCTTTCTCAATCAGTGTTCTTTTCATTAAATAACCCACGTCAAAAAGGAGTGAGTTATGAAAAACTTGGAGATTTATCCTATGAAGAAAAGAATTACGTATACGCACAGCGTTATTATGATAGTTCGTCACAAGTTATTCCGGAAACGTATTTCAATGCTGAAGTTATAAAAAACAAAGCAGATAAATTAGCGACTTTAGTTGAGAATATTGATGTTATTGCTTTCGAAGATAGTGTACAAAGGATAGCTCAGATGGATGATAAAAGTCGTGATCAATTCTTAAAAGACCTTATTAAGCAATTGCAAAAAGAAGAGCAAGAGCGCAAGGAAAGAGAGGCGCTTCGTGCTGAACAATTACGTAAACTTCAGCAAACCTATGCTGAACAGAATCAAAAACCAGGCAGTAAATGGTATTTCTCAAATCCAAAAGCGATGCAAGAGGGGCTTGATGATTTTAAAAGAATTTGGGGACAAAGAGAGAATGAAGATTACTGGCGTTTATCCAATAAGCCCGCTCGAATTGCCATGAGTTTTATTGAAAATGATTCTATTCCTATCGATACTTTGATTACAGAAGATAAGAAAAAGAGTGTACCATTAGAGGATTTGTCGGTTGAAGATTTATTAAGAGATATTCCATTAACGGATTCCGCAATGAATACAAGTAATGAGAATTTATTGGCAGCACTTTACAGATCAGGAATGATTTATAAAGAGCAATTAGATGAAACGCAAATGGGGGCAGTTCAATTTCAGAGGGTAATTGACCATAATGTAGAGAATGAACATAATGTTTTATCTGCTTTTCAATTGTATAAGATCAATGAAGAGAAGGGCAGTGCATCAACATACAAATCGTATATTCTGAATAACTATCCTAATTCTGATTATGCTAATTATTTGCGTGATCCGGAGTACTTTGTGAAGAAGAAGGAAAGAGATGCTTTAGCACTTCAGGATTATTTGAGATCTGTTCAACGTTTTGAGCAAGGATTGTATTACCCTGTTATTCTTAAAGCCGATATGGTTATAAATGACGAGCCAAAAAATGCTTTCAGAAAAGAATACTTTTTATTGAAAGCAATGGCTATGGGACAAATAAATAGAGATAAGACCACTTTGTTGCCTGTTTTGGAGCAAGCCATTTTAGAATATCCAAAAACTGAAGTAGCAGAAAGAGCGCAAGTTTTAATTGATTTAATTAATAATGGGGTACCGCCTTTTGAAGAATTTGAGGATTTATCATCTGGTTTATTTGGTTTTGATTCAAAAGAATATTACGTTATCCTTATGGTCAAGGAAGGGCAAAATTTGAATTCAACAGGAAATAATGTTTCAAATTTTAATAGAGAGTATTTTGGGAGATTAAAGCTTTCATCAACGTCTCAACTTTACGATAAAGAAACGAGCTTCATCTTGATTAAAGACTTTAAATCTGCACCAGAATCGCAGGCGTACATTAGAGACTTCAGAAAAGCCAAGAGATATGTCGCAAATATGAAAGAAAATGAGATAATGTTGATTTCAAAAGAGAATTTTAAGATAATGCTACAACAACAGAAGATTGCTGAGTATAGAAAATTCTTTGAAAGTAATTATGAATAATATTGAGATGGATGTTTAAAGGAGAAAAAAATAAATCGAAACCAGAAAGTCCAGACCGTCTTAACCGATTGGTTTCTGGTACAGAGTTAACAGGTGATTTGACTACAAATAGTAGTTTACGTATTGATGGAAAGATTGATGGAAATGTGGTTTGTAATGGGAAGTTAGTTCTTGGCCAAGATGGGCTTATTTCTGGTAATATTAATGCTACTGAAGTTGAGTTGGACGGAACTGTTGAAGGCCACATTATTGCTGAGGTGTTATTAACCTTACACCAAACAGCTATTGTAAAAGGAGATATTCGTACAGGTCGTTTGGTAATTGAAGACGGTGCACAAATAGAAGGAAATATTCAAACAGGTGATTTACCAAAAAACACCACAATTACACCAACGAAGCCTTCAATTAAGTCAAGTGATAATGTCATGTTACAAAGTGAAGAGTCGAAAGCGGCAGATATTGTTTATTAATGGCAAAAGACAAAAAGGATAAGCCCCAGGTTAAAACCTATGTAAGGTTTTCGAGCATAGCCATTCAAATGGGTATTGTGATTACAGCTGGTGCTTTAGGAGGGCAATGGTTAGACGAAAAGCAGGGGAATGAGTTTCCAATTTGGACGCTTTTACTCACACTTTTTGCAATCTTTGCATCACTCTATCAAATTATTCGAGAAGTTATTAAAATGGGTAAAGATGAAGACACTCCTGAAGGATAATCTGGTGTTTATAATGTTTTTTAGTGGATTAGGATTAATTCATTATGGGATTCATCAGTTCTTTCCTGATTTGTATTTTGGTGATGAAATAATTCTAGCTTATGCTGTTTTGTTTATTCTAAACAGTATTGGATCGACCTTATTTTTCTTAGGGGCGGGTGGGAGCTATAAAATTGACTTTGCACAACTTTTTCTTATTTTCACTACACTCCAAATGCTTGGTGCATTTTCATTTTCAGCGTATATAAAAATAGGTTTTGAAGGGAATGCAAAACCGGCATTACTCCAATTTGTGGTGTTGTTTTTTATAACATTGATTTTTCAAACCACTTATTTTGTGAAAACAAAAGTAAAGCAATAGAAATCACTATTGTCCGATAAAAACTATAATAATGTTTGGTTTTACAATCCAATGTTATACGCTGTTTTAAAAGCTTAAACCTTAGTTTTGACTAAAAGCTGAGTTCGAAGTCCTTGCAAATAATGAATATCATAAATCTAAAAGTGCCGAAGGTACGGCATATATTAGCCAAGGACGTAAGTCCTTGGTGTAAAGGATTAAAGACAAAACCAAATCCAAAATACTCGGCGAAATTGCATGCAATTTCGCCGAGTATTTTGGATTTAGGGAAGCATAGGCTCATTATTATGGGTGGACTTCAGTCCACCCCTTTGGGTATGTCGTGCTTCCAAGATTTTCTTCAAGCTATGCATAAGGTATGAAGACCTTGAAGTGAGTTGAGCTTTCAGCCCGTATGTAGATTTCCATTTAATTAATTCTTCCTTTCAAGCAATAGCGTTTTTGAATTTGAGTGTAAAATCACGCCTTGAAAAGGCAGATTATTTCAACTCAAGGCATCGGCTTGGGTTGAAATACGGTAATTCTATAAAGCGCCTTGAAAAGGCAACTCATCTCCTTGATTATTATGAAGAAACCGTATTAACAGAGTTGAGCTGCACCTTCAGTGCGCTGGTATAACTTTCATATCAACTGGATGCGATGCATCCAGTTGATATAAGCTGGGCTTTCAGCCCGCAATGGTATTACAATAATATTTAAAAAAAACGGTTTTGAAATTACCCACACAAAACCATATAGAGTCAAAAATAAAATATTTATTTTAAACGTTCGATAATTCCTGTAGTTGAATAACCTTCTTCTAATTCAATTGTCATTACTTTGCCGCCAGCAGCTATAATTTCTTTTGATCCTACAATGTATTTTGGATTTTTCTCATCTTTTACGTGTGGATCATAATCAGCTCCTTTCACGAGAATGGAAGGTTGCATAAATTCAATCAACTCTTTAGGTGTATCATTCTCAAAAATAACGACCAAATCTACAGCTTCTAATGATGCAATGATTAAAGCACGTGATTCCTGATTGTTTACTGGACGATTCGGTGCTTTATTAAGTCTTTTCACACTGTCGTCAGAATTTACACCAACAACTAAATAGTTTCCTAAGGACGCTGCTTTTGCTAAGTAAGTTACATGTCCTAGGTGTAAGATGTCAAAACATCCATTTGTAAAAACAACTTTTTCATCATTGTCTTTCCAAGATGTGATAATTGCCTTAGCCTCTTCCTGAGTGACTAATTTATGTTTAATTTGTTCCCACTTTGTCATCACTTTCTTTTTTATAGTTTCTAGGCAATAATACCAAAGACAATAATCCTAAAAATATTATCATTATGGTTTGAGATAACCAAATAATCATCCCCAAGGCTTTGCCTATACCTTCGGCTTCTTCGGTATTACCAAAGTTATCTCCAATGTAAAATATCACAACAATACCAACAAGATACGGATAAGCCCCAATACCTCCATTGGTAAACATTAATCCAAATGTTCCCGCAATAAAACCAATTAAAACTCCATTGATTGGAAAGTTCTTTGTTTGTTCAAAAGCATTAAAACAGATTCCGAAAAGCAGCAAGTAAAGTCCCCAAACCAAAAATGTATAAAAGATAAATTGGAATGGTTTTTTTGATCTAAAAATGGCAAATACACCATTCATGACATCTTTGATAAAATCATTTACTTTGCGTCTAAACTTATCGAGTTTAACCCAAAGAATAGCAAACAATAATATCCCACCAAAGAACATGGATAAAATTAAATTAATGATCCACTGTTTACTTTCAGCATCTCCATCATCGGGTGAACCTTCTATTATAATGTCTTTAACCGCAATTAAATCGTCGAAACTTAAGAATAAAGTGGCCAAGAAAATCAGTCCTAACATTAGCAAGTCAAACATTCTTTCGCCAATGATGGTTCCAAAGCTTTTAGAAAATGATATTTTATCGGTTTGATAAAGTAGAGCTGCTCGAGTTGCTTCTCCAGCACGTGGAATGAGTAAATTAACGAGGTATCCAACCATTAAAGCATGGTAACGGTGCCAGAATTTCGGCGTGAAGCCAATGGGTTCCAGCATGTATTTCCAACGATAAGCACGAACAAAATGACTTAATAAGCCTAAAACCATTGAAAGTAATATCCAAAAGTAATTGGCTTCATTAATGGCTTTAAAAAAAATATCTTTTGTGGCTTCATCCATGGCTGAGTAAAAGTGCCACAGCAGATATACTCCAATAGCCATAGGGAAAACCACCTTGATTATTGAAATAATTTTCTTGTTCATGAAATTCGCCATTCTTTTTCTTCTGAAATATCAACGAAGTTAAAATTTTCTGCTGATATCTGTTCGCAATAAAGACCGAATTCTTTCTATTTAGCCAGTTGTATGAAACCGTGTTCTTTTATTACTTCTCCATTTAAATCCATAAGGTTTATTGTGTAGAAGTAAGTACCCTCAAGACATTCAGCTCCATTGTTATTAACTTTTCCATTCCATCCAAAATCTACCACATCACTTTCAAATACAGTGTTTCCCCAACGGTTTAGAATAGAAATCTCTATGGATTTGATATTTTGATAATTAATCAATTTAAAGAGGTCGTTTTCGCTATCTCCATTAGGTGTAAACACATTTGGGATTTCATATTTCATTTCTGGAGCAATAATAAATATTGATACAGAATGAGTGTCAGAACAATTGTTTGCATCAAAAGCTGTGAGGCTTACGGTATAAATTCCTTGTTCAAAATCAGGAAAGATATGAGAAGGGTTGATGTCTGTTGAATTTGTAGTGTTGTCACCAAAACTCCAAATGTAAGTGCTTGCATTAAGAGATTCATTTGTAAATTCAACCACAGTATTTTCGATGGTTGTAGTTGTTGGATTTGCTGTAAAATCAGCTGTTGGACCACTAACTGTTACATTGATTGTAGCACTATTGTCGCAAGGTGAATTCCCTACAGTATAAGTATACGCTCCTTCTAGCATTGTTGCAGGATCGAAAGTACCTAAACTCCCCCCAGTTAAAGCCGATGGACCACTCCATGATCCACTGTTATCAGGATTTCCACCCAACTGATCGAATAAATTTGTAGCTACAGAGTTATTACAGAAATTAATTGAATTATTGCTTCCTGCATTTCCAGTTGAATTTATGTTTACAGTAATGGCTGCACTTTCTTGACAAGGGATACTTCCGACAGTATAGGTGTAAATTCCAGAATTCATAGTGGCAGGATCGAAAGTACCTAAATCACCACCAGTTAAAACAGAAGATCCACTCCATGATCCACCGGTATCAGGATTTCCACCAAGTAAATCAAAAAGATTTAATATTGAGGCATTCGAACATAGATCAATTGAGTTATCAGTTCCTGCGTTATTACTGTTAACTAAAGCAACGGTAATGCTTGCACTTTCTTGGCAAGGTGCATTCCCAACGGTGTAAGTGTAAACCCCAGGATTCATTGTAGCTGGATCGAAAGTCCCTAAATCACCTCCAGCTAAATTAGAAGGTCCAGTCCATGTTCCCCCATTTATAGGGTTTCCACCCAATTGGTCGAACAAATTAGTTGCGCTTGAAGTAGAACAGGTATTAAGATTCCCATTTGTTCCTGCATCAGAAGAACTACATGTAACAGTTACGTTGTCAATTAGCCAGTACTCATCTGATGACCAACATTGTACAACGATTCTTAGCTGTAAATTACTTCCAGTAGTAGGGATACAACCAGTAGAATAGGTAGTGTGAGGAGTGTCATCGGATGCAATTACGTTTATTGAGGCGCAATCTCCTGAACAATAATAAGCGTTATTTGGATCTACCCAGCCAGTACCATCAATGTTATATTGAAAGCTTACCCAATCAACAGAGTTACAGCCTGTACCGCATGCTTCCATCGTTCCAAGGCTTTCAATGTCAAAACTAATTTCAATAGTCCCACAATTAAAAATATCAATTGGTGTGCTTGTTATCCACTCAGCTTCCCCGTTTGTATCTCGGCCTTCAAGTACTCCAGACCTGACTTCAAAATAGTCTTGTAAATTTAAAGAATAAGGACAAGAAGCAGACCAGTTAATACCATTGGCAGTTCCAGAAGTTGTTCCGTCTGGTTGATTAAAATTTTCTTGAAATATGATTTGAGAATTGAGGTTGAAGCTTGATAAAAACATTAAAATGATGAGGTATACTTTATTCTGAAATACATCATTTTTAAAATATATTTTGATAAAAGTGCTAATATAATTGGTTTGAATTTTCATTGATTGGGCATTTTAAAATTAAAGTATTCACGATATTGAAACTCATGTGAACCTATAATACAAAGAAATGATTTTTAATTAAACATCTATAATAATTCTGAAGTTTTTCGATAAGATTAGCTTGATGACAAGAAGAATCAGGATTCTGGCATTACTAACATTGTAAAGCTTACAACTATTCAATAGATGAAACAATTATACACAGATTCTTTATACATTTACTAATTGAGTAAAAAAAGTATTTTATGAAATTAAAACAATCAAAAACACTTAAAGAAATAGCTGAATTTTTGGAATGTAGTTTTGTTGGAGATCCTGATCATGTGATTACTGGCTTGAATGAAATCCATAGAGTAGAGGCAGGAGATATTGTTTTTGTAGATCATCCAAAGTATTATGATAAGGCATTAAAAAGTAATGCAACTACTATTCTTATTGATAAAGAGGTAGAATGTCCAGAAGGGAAAGGCTTATTGGTGAGTGCTCATCCTTTTGATGATTTCAATAAATTGACAAAGCATTTTAGACCGATTCAATTTCTTTCAGGTGTTATAGGAGAACATACTAAAATTGCGAATTCAGCTAAAATTTATCCGAATGTTACCATTGGAAACAATGTTATAATTGGCGAAAATGTGACTCTTTATCCTGGAGTGGTGATAATGGACTATACCATTATTGAAGAAAACGTTATAATTGGTGCTAATTCAGTGATAGGACATTACGCATTTTACTACAAGAAAAAACCCACAGGATATGATCGAATGCATACTTGTGGAAATGTTTGGATAAAGAAAAACGTAGAAATTGGAGCATTGTGTACAATTGATGCTGGAGTAACTGCAACAACTACCATCGACGAGGGCACTAAAATAGATAATCAAGTTCAAATAGGACATGATACATTAATTGGTAAAAACTGTTTGCTCGCTGCAAATGTTGGTATAGCGGGTTGTGTTGAACTACAGGATAATGTCACGATGTGGGGGCAAGTTGGTTGTGCAAGTGACGTTGTAATTGGAGAAAACGTTATTGTTTTAGCGCAGTCTGGGATTTCTAAAAACTTAGCTCCAAATAAAACATATTTTGGTAGTCCAGCAAAAGATATTCGTGTTATGTATAGAGAAATGGCTGCTTTACGTAAGCTTCCAGAGATATTAGAAAATATGTAATGATGTTGATTTTTATTACCATGTCTCGACGAGCAAAACGAAACTTTGAAATTAAAAACGAAACGACATTATAAAGTGAGCCAATATCTATTCAGCAATGCATAAAAAAATGGTATGAAGCGTGATTCCATAATTCAAGATCTTAAGAAGCAATTAAAGTTTAAAGACTTTGAGTTGAATTCTATTCTTGAAATTACAAAAGGAATCAATACTAATCAGTCTGTAGATTATTTAATTTCTGTTTATGAGTTTATTCTAAAAGAGCAATTAGGGCTGGATAAATTTATATTGTTCAGTAAGCAAAATGGATGGAATCACTTAATTAAATCAGGAGTTAAAGGAAGAATTAAAGATATTTCCATTGAGCGTGATTTAATGCGTTTTCGTGAAATCACTTTGATTGAATCTTCGAGTAACCCAGAGTTGAATCAATTTGATGTAGTAATTCCTGTTATTCATCAAGGAAAGGCGCTTGCTTATTTATTACTTAAAGAACACCATTTGAATTCAGACCGTTTTGTGCTTTCTAGTTCAATCACTGAATTATCTTTCATTCAAACATTGACCAATATAATTATTGTGGCCATTGAGAACAAGAGAATGAATAAACAAAGCATCATTCAAGAACGGATTAAAAAAGAGTTAGAAGTTGCTTCTGAAATGCAGAAATTGCTTTTCCCAGATAATCTTCCATCGGATAAACGTTTGGATTTAGCAGCCACCTATACTGCTCGTCATGAAGTAGGAGGAGATTACTATGATTTTATTCCCATTAATGAGAATGAGTTTATCATTTGTATTGCAGATGTTTCAGGAAAAGGAATCAGTGCAGCGATGTTGATGGCTAATTTTCAGGCTACAATTCGGACTTTATTGAGTTTTAAAAAATACGATCTTGAATACCTTATTCGAGAATTGAACGATAAAGTTATGAAAGCTGCAAAGGGAGAGAAGTTTATAACCTTTTTTATAGGACATTACAACACAAATTCTCGACTCTTAAAGTATATCAATGCTGGACATAACCATCCTATTTTGACCAATGGTAAAAAAGCTCAGTTTTTAAATAAAGGCTCCATTGGTTTAGGGATGTTAGAAGAAATCCCATTTATAGAACCTGGTGAAATTATGATTTCATCTAATTCTACTTTGGTTTTATATACGGATGGAGTAGTTGAGCTTCAAAATAAGTCAGGTGAGTATTTTGAAACCGATAGACTCATTAAATTGATTCATAGTTTTTATCCCTTAAAAATGGAGGATTTAAACAACTTGATTTTCTCTAAGCTTGATGAGTTTAGAGAAACAGAAGACTTGGTAGATGATACAGCAATTTTCAGTTGTAGATTTTTCTAAACCTTAAACTATATAATGAATGGGATTATTTTACACTAAAAACCGGTGCATAATTGCTAGGAACCTTAGAAGTTAACACCCAATTACCTATTGTTGTTAAATTAGTACATGTACTGCACTCGGTAATTTCAATGGTGTAATTAACCGTTTCATTTATTGCGTCTAAAACAACACTTCTGTTGTATCCCGAGCTACACGATGAAGTTGTAATCAACGAAAAAACAGAGTATTTGCTATAGTCTACATTAGTGTATGAAACACCACCATCTAAACTCATTTCGATAGGTGAAGAATATTCAGTTGCGTCTGATATAAAAACACCTCCTGTATGACTATTTCCAATTACTCTTATAATAGCATCCTCAACGATTAGTCCAGACGAACTGTTTGATGGATCACATTTATTACATGAAGTAAATAAAGTTGTGATTAAAACAATAAATATAAAGTATAGTTTTCTCATGATTTTTTGTTTTTACGAAAGTACTATGTTTTTTTACGAAGTTCAAAATTTTGACCTAAATAAACTTTTCTAACCTGCTCATCAGCTGCTAATTCTTCTGCTGTACCGGCTTTTAATATGCCTCCTTCGAACAAAAGATAAGCTCGGTCTGTGATGGATAGTGTTTCCTGTACGTTGTGATCGGTAATCAGGATTCCAATATTTCGTTTTTTTAAGTCAGCGACAATTGATTGGATGTCCTCCACTGCAATTGGATCAACTCCAGCAAAAGGTTCATCGAGGAGAACAAATTTCGGATCAGTAGCAAGTGCTCGAGCGATTTCAGTTCTTCGTTTTTCTCCACCAGATAAAGCTGAACCTTTGTTTTTTCGTACGTGATTCAAACCAAACTCTGAAATTAATTTTTCAAGTTTTGCTTTTCTTTCCTCCTTGTTCAACTTTGTCATTTCTAAAATGGCCATAATGTTGTCTTCAACACTTAGCTTTCTAAAAACGGAGACTTCTTGCGGTAAATAACCCACTCCGAGTTGTGAACGCTTGTACATTGGTAATTTAGTGATGTCTCTATCATCTAAATGTACGGTTCCTTTATCAGGAGTGACAAGACCAACAATCATATAGAATGAAGTTGTTTTACCAGCTCCGTTTGGACCAAGTAAACCAACGATTTCACCTTGATTTACTTCAATGGAAATACCTTTTACAACCTTTCGATTGCGGTATGACTTTGTAATATTTTTAGTAAATAATTTCATTGTTTCTTATGGAGCACTAAAATAGTATAAACAAAGTATTTTATGTACTTTTTCCTTTATATATTAAGCTATGATTAGAATCGGATGGTAAATTTTGCGCGAATTCCGACCGGTGCTTCTCCTTCTCGTAAATGTGTCATTCTCCAAACCGCATCAACCCTAAATACTTTAAAAATATTTTCTATTCCGATTGCACTTTCTAAATAAGGCGTGTTTCCAAATGGAACAGTATTGTCAGGCATCATCATAGTTGTTCTTTGTCTATCTGAAAGTTCACCCCAAACAGATTTTGCTGAAGCTACAAGCCTCCATTGTAATTTCCTTACTAATGGAATACGGTCAAAGAATAGTCCGTTAAAATGATGTTCGGCAGTTGCCCCAACATAGCGATCAGAAATGTACTCGAAATAATCCATTCGGTTATGCGCCGTCGCTTGAAACCAGTAGGTTTGAGAACCTTCATGCACTTTTAAAAATGGATAAGCAGCTTGTCCGAAATATATCCCACCATATATTTCGTAGTATAATTTCCCAAAAACCCCAAGTTTAGGACTGTGCTTCATTTTCAATTCTAACTTTTGATATTCATAGTCTGAACCTAAAACACCTTTTATTCCTAGAACACCTTCTAAACTTAGTATAGGATATTTTGAACCTATAGAAATCCGATCAAAACTTCCTGATATAAACTCTTCGTTCTTTGCATATCTGATTTTTATAGATGTTTCAAATGTGTTGATGTTGCTTATATAGTCAAAGCCAACTGAGGAATTAGGGATACGGAATTTGGTTTCACCTAATGCTTCTATTCCTTTCCAAAGTGCACCTGCTGTGATAATAAAGGATTTTCCTAAATCCTTTTCGAATGCAATGCCATATTTCTCTACAAATGTCAGCTGATTAAGCGGCTTTGTTCTTAATAATGAACCAAAGGCTCCGTCTATATCGGCAGCATTTTCACCCAGGCCTAATTGCTGAACATCATAATCATAGAATACCTTCAACATCCCCCTTTTCTTGGGTGTAACATTGTATCTTATCCCACCTCCATATTTGAATTGTTGATCCAGGTACCCATAAGCTAATTTACCAGAAAACTCTATCCTTTCACTAAAGTCATTTGATGTTCGCAGTTGAATTTGATTTCGAAAACCTTCAACTGTGTTGTAGCTTATTAAACTTCGAATATTTCCTATTTCTACTTTCCCTAATGGATAAAAACCAGTAGTTGCGAGAAAGGTTAAGTTTTTAAATGCTTTAAATAAAGGAACTTCATTTAGAGAATCAATCATCACATCAATATCCTCTTCCTGCTTGTTTAAGGGGATGTGTCTATTGTTTCTCCAGTATTCTTCGTCTCTCTTGTTTGCACTGTCTAAAAACACAACATTTTCATTGGATTTATAGAAGTCTGTAGGATAAGGCTTGTTGATTACAAAGTTCTTTCTGGTAGTTAGTTTTCTACCATAGAAACCAAGAAGTTTTGATTTTTCATACACTTTTAAATCAACAATGAGTCGATCATAGGTAAGCATCCAAACTTCATCCTCAACTTGATTGAACATTTGTTCTAAGTAAAACCCATTCACGTAGTTGATGTTGGCGTCATCAGAAACAGTTGCAGACCATTGTTTTACAGCATATGTTGTGTCGTGAACCCACATTTCACCTACAAATGTTAAGTCTCCTTTTCTTTTCGGTTGAAAGGTTAGTAAATAACACCATTGGTTTTCAATGAACATACTGTCTTGCAAGAAAAATTTATAATAAGTCATTCCGAAGTTAGAAATAGGACTTATGAAAGACTTGTCGAAAATTCCAATGTAATTTTCGTAAACATTGATGTCTTGGTACATTTCTCCTAGAAATTGATTGACTTCTAAATTCTGTACTCCTGTTATTCTTGAAGCTTTAACAACTTCTTTTTTCTTGGTCGGATTCTTTTTATAATAAAAACTTGAAAGTGATTCCGTAAGAATGAGTGGCAGGTATTTTCCTCCATCCATGGTGTCTAAATAATTCATCACTAAATTCAAGTTCTGAACAATTTTCCGATCACCAAAATCATCTCCGATATTATTAAGGTCTAATTGAATTTTATTATAAGATTCATATTCGTAGGCTTCTAATTTTTCTTTATTGTTGATGTGTTTATGCCTTACTATTCTTCTGTGTAAAACAGTGGAAGGCTTTTCATCTGGGGCACGTATCACAACTTCTTCGGTAGTTTGTACAACAGTACCAAGTCTGAAATCTATTACTTGAGATTGATCTTTTTTTACAGCTACTGTTTGACTTTCAAGTCCAGATGCCCGAACAACCAAAGAATCTGTTGCATAGTACGATTCGATTGAATAATTTCCATCGAAATCTGTTTCGGTCCCAATTTTTGAGTCTTTAAAGAATACGCTGGCAAACGGCACAGGTAAACCCGTATCGTCTTCTATAACAGTACCTGAAACTCCAGTTTTTTGAGCAGTTAGGTATGTACTAGTAAGTAGAAATATTAAAAGTATCCATCTCATCGAATACTAAAATAGTAATTTTGCTTAGAAGTAATTGACCTAAAATATTTATTTTTCATGGTGTAGTGTTAGTAAGGTTAAAAATTGATTGTCTAGTTTGCCATTTCTTTCTTTAAACGCCGTCTTTCAACCCTTGCGCTAATCAGAATTCCTACTTCATAAAGTAGAATAATTGGAATAGAAACAATGACTTGGCTTATGAAATCTGGCGGGGTAATTAGTGCGGATAAAACTAAAACTCCAACAATAGAATGCTTTCTGTATTTCTTTAGAAAACCAGAAGAAACAATCCCGATTTTTGTAAGAATATAGATTATAATGGGGAGTAGGAAGAGCAATCCAGTGAAAATAACACTAGAAATAATTAAAGACATAAAAGAACCAATCATCCAAATGTTTTCAAATTCAGAAGCTAAAGAAAAACCTCCGAAAAATTGAATACATAAAGGAGCTACTACAATATATCCAAAAACAACACCGATTAAGAAAAGTAAAGTCACAAAGAACGTGAGTCCACTGACAACCTGTTTTTCATTTGATTTTAATCCTGGTTTAACAAATGACCATAACTGATAAAATACATATGGAAATGCAATGATAAACCCTCCAACTAACGACATTAATAATGCATAAGAAAATTGTGAGCCTACTTTATTGGATTGAAATCGAATCGGGATATCGCCTATACAAATATTCAGGTAATCGCACATGAACTGAAACGAGATAAAGTCTGGTTTTGTCATGGCTATGAAAATATTCTGTATCATCCATTCTTTGAAAAACCACATTACAATTGTAAAAACCATTATTGCAATAACTGATTTTACAATTCGCCAACGTAGCTCCTCTAAGTGATCGAGGAATGACATTTGATTTTCTTCTTGCTCACTCATATTCGATTGCAAAAATACTGTATTTTCTTATGATAGCGTTGTAATTTTTGATTGTTATTTGGAATAATTTTACTTATTGCTTATTCTACTCCTCGATAGTCAAGTAGGGTAACGTGACCATGTTTAATGATCTCGATTCCATTCCCGTCTCTAAGCGATAAACGGTAAACATACATTCCTTCACGTGCAATTCTTTTTTGACCTTTTAATTGGCCATTCCAGCCCTCGTTAGGATCTGTTGTATAGAAGATTACACGTCCATATCTGTCGTAGATTTCAAAAAGATAGTCTTCAAACTGATGTTGTCTCGTGTCTGGTTTAAATACTGGATTTTGTCCACCTACACTAAAAGCATTTGGGATATAGATTGTTGGTTTTATAATACCACATGCATCATTACTGTAACTGGTTTCTTCTAATCCATATTTATTACTTCCTTCAGATGCGACTATAATGTAACAGATTTTACCATCATCATGATTTCCAATAATACTGATCGAATCTGTGAAGGTTCGAACATTGTAAGGAAGCAAAGCAATCGGCGTGGGGTCAAATTGACCATTAATTGAACGGTAAACACTATAAGTATATAGATTGCCAATGAATTCTTTATATGGAGTCCATTGCAACACATGGGCTTCTGTCTCTTGTTTTGTGATAATACTCAGGTGAATGGTTTGACCAATATTTGAATAACCTAAAGACTGATTACAAGTATCAATGACATGTGCCCGATAAACATAAGGTTCTTTATTCACCTCAACGTCTGTGTCAACAAAGATTAATTCATGAAGATTATTGACATATTTCTCATCAATTTTCTCAAAGTTTTGATTTCTATTGTTGAACTTTTCGAGTTGAACAAGCTTTGCTCCATCCCCAAAAGAAATTTGATATTTTATAAGCACATTTTCATCTTCAACTGTAGCCACGCTTAAATAAGAGATTTCTGGACCTTGACTTCCTTCAAAGGTTAATGTATCAAGGTTCGAAAAAGAAGTAATTCCTTGGTCTGATATGGTTTGAACTACAGCAATAACAACATCACCTGCGTTGACCCCAATACTGTGTTGGTTGGTAGAAGATTGACCAACCTGTTGCCATGGGCCATTATTAACGCGTGTGTAAAGAATATGATTTGAATTGGCGTTAAACCCAATATAACCAGACCAGCTATAATTTATCAAACGGTTACAGACATCAAGCGATGAATTCAAAAAATTCGTTGTGTGTGGATCTGCTTTGGCTGAAGTTTGGTAAGTCGGAGGAATGTTTGAGGTATAACAAGAATCAAATGCTGCTATGGAGTATTGAAAAGGACCATCTTCAGAATTCTGGAAATGTGTAAAGCTTGTATTTGTTCTTCCCCAAACGGTATCGATTTCAACAAGATTGCCGTTTACATCTGTTTGGTAAACCACATATCCGTATGTATCATGTTGATTGTTCTCATTCCAAACAACTGTTATATCGCCATTTAAAGTATCGATATCAACATTTGAAATAATCGGAATGTCAGGAACAATTTTATCTTCAAATATATCTCCTACTATATTACTTGTAAAGTCGCAATTGGATGTTTTTAATACAATTTGATAATTTAATAGATCTTGGCAAACCGTTATTGTATCTGAAAAACTTGTGGTGTTATAAAGCACGGAGTCAATCAATGTCCATGTTCCTGTTGGGAATTCTCTATAAATATGGTAATAGTCATTAAAAGAGGATAATTGTGTTGGAAAAGGTTTGTTCCATTGTAAAATAGCTTCTCCATTCCCAGGATTGTTTAAATTCAAGAATATATTAGATAAAGTATCAGAGTGACGTGCTGTATTTCCACCACAGCCAGACATTGAAGAAACGAAAAATTGTTCTGCTGCTCCGGTTCCTCCAGGTAAGGTAAAGCTATTGGTGGCAACATTTGGTTCATTTCCGATTACTCCACCATTGATAGAACTTATTCTATAGCCCGTGAATGTTCCGAATGGATCGGTTATAGCATTCCAATTAATTGTAAGGTCTCCAGCTGCATTAGTGGTGATGCAATTAATTTCTGGGGCTGGAAGCACATCCTTATTCTTTAAAATGATTGTTACTGTGGCGTAGCGAACCTTAGGAATGGGGCAATAATCATCTTGGATTTTAAAGACAAAAACATAAGGGACTTCATCTAATGCATTTCCTGTTGCACCGACTAAGTGGTCGCATGAAGTTTGCCAATCAAATTCCATGCTTGCTCCATTTACAGAAGTAATGGTTGGATTATTAAGCGTTGCACATGGAGTTGTAATGCATCCATTGTTTGGATCAGCAAAAGCATTTCCATACATTAATCCTGATGAAGAAATAGTTACCGATTGTGGATTTCCGTCTTGCAGATTCTCAAGATCCGAGGCTATAATGTCAAAATTAATCGCATCACCTGCGAAAATCGTTGTTTCAAATGAGGTTCCACCTGCAAAAGGAGGTGTTACTATTGGTGTAGTATTGGATCCTGCGCAAGCTGAAACAATGAGTTGAATTTCTCGTTCTATAGTGGCTATTTTCACTCCATTTCTGTAGGAGTCAACAACTATTTTTGTCGCGAAATTACCTTGAGTGAATGATTTGAATTGAATTCTTCCATTTTCCGGGTTTATTGTTGCCGCTTGATTGTTGATGTTGAAAGAAGCGTCAGGCGTTGGATTGTTAAAAGAAAAACCAGGCTCAAATAAAACAGGCGCTGGACTAGTTGGGGGAGTAAAAATTCCACTAGGAAAATAATCTAATGGTTTTCCCCATCTAAAATGTAAAGAATCTAAATCTACATCAACTCCATTTGGATTGTAATCATATTGGTCACCCGCACAACTTACAATGTGTGGGGATTGTAAAAATGTTGGTGAATTATCAATGCATCCACCAGTTGATCCAGGAATAGCAAACATTGTAGCGGATATTGTTAGTCCATAATTTGAAGGCGTTTGAATATTGGTTAAGGCACTACTTCTTGAAAAGCTTTGATAGGTATAGTTCCAACCTCCGCTTGGTGGCGTTCCTGATATTGTAACAGGATCACTTCGATACGTAATTTCTTCAACTGCTCCGATTCCATTTCCTCCGCCAACACCTGTTCCACATTGAAATGGTAGATTTCCTGATGCTGCAGTACAACTTGGAGAAATATCTATTCGACTAACAAAGTCTACACGAACTGATGTGAGTGTCGGGTGTCCCCATACGTCAATACTTTCAAAGTTGGTATTCACTTCAAATCCATTGCAATCACGGTAAAATTTCAATTCAAAAATATAATCTCCATTACCGAGACAACTCCACGTGATTTCACCACCCATTCCATGGGTAGCATTGGCTTGTTTGGGAATAAAACCAAGTAAGCTGATCAGTAGGAGAATGTTAAATATTTTTCGCATCTAAAATAAAACGTGTTTTATGTGTATATATTATAACGGAGTTCAAAAGCTTTTCGTTGCTGAATAAGTGATATTTATTAAATCACCCAGCGCTCACCACCGTAAAATCCTCCCAGTTCAAATACCTATTTGCCAGCTCTTTTACTTCGGCGGGAGTAATTTCATTTACTTGTTTGATAAAATCATCGTAATAAGAAAAGTCCATTCCATAAGTTTCTACCGAAATAAATCGGTCCATCATGGCTTGTGCTCCGTCCGATTGCTCTAAAATTTGACCAATGATGTAGTTTTTCACCAAAGCCAATTCTTTTTCGCTTACGTCTTCCGTTTGTAAAAGTTTGATTTCGGTTTGAATTGCTTCTACTGTCAAGTCTTTAAATTCTTTTCCAACTTCTGTGCTGATAAAGAAATAGCCTGTTTCTAAAAGTTGAGCAACACCGGATCCTATTCCGTAGGTATAACCTTTGTCCTCACGAATTGAAGTCATTAAGCGACTTCCGAAATATCCGCCAAAAATGGTGTTCACCACGCTGAATTTGATGAAATCGGTGTGTTGTTTATTGAATAAAACACGACCTATTCGAATTGCAGTTTGAAGTGCTTGTTCTTTCTCTACATGAATCGTATTAGGAACATAACTGTAATCATATTCAATTGAAGTTACATTGTCTTTACTGAACTGATTTCCAAGTTCCTTTATCGCATTCAAATCGGTGTCATTAATTGAACCCACAATACTGATGTACTGTAAGCCTGAGAGGTATTTCTGCTTGTGGAATTCGATTAAATCACTTTGTTCAATGTGATCGTAATCTTCCAGGTGGGTTAAGTCTCCGTAAGGTGAGTTTTTAAATAAATCACTTAAGAAAGCACGTCTGGCTTGCGTTGAAACTTTCTCCAACTGAATTGCCATATTCTTTTTCTTCGATTGAAGTAGTTGTTTGATTTCCTTTGGTTTGAAATTGACATTAATCATTGCGTCAACAACAATTTTAGTGATTGCAACAATATATTCTTTCAATCCGATTACAGAAATAGTTGCTTTCTCTGTGCTTATCTCTACACCTGTGAATCCACCTAAACGATCAATTGCTTCATCTATCTGTTCACTTGTTTTATCAGCTGAACCAGAAAACAATAGGTCTCCGGTGAGTTGAGCAATGATTTTAGATGTTTTTAGGCTTCCAGCATCAAAAACGAAATCCACATGAACGGTTTGATCATCTGTTTCACGCATGCTGTATATGTTCACTTCGTTTGATAAAGTGTCGATTTCTGGTGATTGAAAATCTATATGAGTAACCGTTGATGTTTTCGGCGCAATTGTTCTATTCATCATTTTTCTTTGCTTTAATAATCAGTTGTGAACAGTTGGTTTTTTGCAAAATTTCTTTGGCGTATTTTTGAATTCCTTCAACTGTTACTTTTTCGTATTCTTCCGTTTCCGTATTGATGAGGTTGGCATCTCCCATTAATTCATTCATCGCTAAGGCCATACTTTTATTCAGTACGCCTTGTTCAGAAAATGCTTTGGTTGTTTTTACTTTATTGATGATTTTCTCCAATTCTGGTTTTTTAATCAAAGTCGATTTTAATTCATCAATAATCTTCCAGATCTCAGTATCTATTTGTGCTAATGTTGCGCCATCACTTGGGTGAATAGATAGCATTAACATTCCAGGATCGCTAGACCCCATAATGTATGCGTTGATTTCTGTAACCAGTTCAAGCTCTTTCTTTAAACGTTTGTATAGGCGAGAGGAATTTCCTCTTCCCAAAACATCAGAAATTAAATCTGCTTCGTAATACCCTTGCTGACCTTTCCCGGCCATTTTAAATCCATAGGTGTAAACATCAGAAGGAACGTCTCTTTCTATTGTTTTGGTTCTGAATTCAGTTTGTTTCGGTTCTTGAGGTAAGTTTCTGACTTTTTTCTCTCTGGCTGGGATATCACCATACCATTTGATCACCAATCTTTTAACTTCTTCTAGTTCAAGGTTTCCGGCAATAACCAAAATCGCATTTCCTGGGTGGTAATGTGTTTTGAAGAAATCCTTAACTTCTCCCATCGTTGCTTCCTTGATGTGTTCAATATTCTTTCCGATGGTTGCCCAGCGGTAGGGATGAACTTCATAAGCCAAAGGTCTGAACTCTAGCCATAAGTCACCGTAGGGTTGATTCAAATAACGTTGTTTAAACTCCTCGATTACAACACTGCGTTGAACCTCTAAACTCTTTTCTGTAAACGCCAGCGAAAGCATTCTGTCGCTTTCTAACCACAATACAGTTTCCAAATTTTGAACAGGAACAACATCGTAATAGTTGGTAATGTCGTTGCTCGTAAAAGCATTGTTAGACCCACCAGCTTCTTGTAAGGGGCCGTCGAAGTTTGGAATATTTATCGAACCTCCAAACATTAGATGTTCAAACAAGTGTGCGAATCCAGTCCTTTCTGGTGACTCATCTCTTGCACCAACATCAAATAATGTGTTGACCACCGCCATTGGGGTTGTCACATCTTTATGGAAAATTACACGCAATCCATTGTCGAGTTCAAAACGCTCAAATTCTACCATTAAAACTTAAATTTTTCATTTGTATTTTGTGCTGATAAAGCAGCTTTGAAATCATTAACAATCTCCTCAACGATTTGTGCTGCGGGTAGAATTTTATGAATCAATCCTGAAACTTGACCAATCTCTAATTCCCCTTCTTCTAAATCTCCTTCAAACATTCCTTTCTTTGCTCTTCCTCGTCCTAAAAGTTCTTTTAAATCGTCAACATCTTTACATTCATTATAGGCTTCAACTACTTGCTTGTAAAAAGCATTTTTGATTAAACGAACGGGTGTAATTTCTTTTAAGGTAAGAACAGTATCTCCCTCTTTTGCCTCAACTACTGTATTTTTGAAGTTGATGTGTGCAGAGGATTCTTCTGAAGCCACAAAACGACTCCCAATTTGAACAGCGTCTGCACCAAGGTTCATGGCAGCTAACATTCCAGCTCCGTTTCCAATTCCACCTGCGGCAATTACTGGGATATCCAACGCTTCAGCAACCATTGGAATTAAACAGAAAGTGGTTGTTTCATCTTTTCCATTGTGTCCTCCAGCTTCAAATCCTTCAGCAACAATAGCATCAACACCCGCTTCTTGAGATTTCAATGCGAATTTCACACTAGAAACTACGTGAACAACGGTAATTCCTTGATCTTTTAAATGCTTCGTCCATGTTTTCGGATTTCCTGCAGAAGTAAAAACGATAGGAACTTTGTGTTTGATAATTGTTGCAATGTGCTTGTCAATATCTGGGTAAAGCATCGGTAAGTTCACTGCAAAAGGTTTATTGGTTGCAGCTTTACATTTTTGAATTTGTTCATCCAAAACTTCAGGGTACATACTTCCTGAACCGATAATTCCTAATCCACCAGCATTGGAAACCGCTGCGGCTAATTCCCAACCTGAACACCAAATCATTCCTGCTTGAATGAGTGGGTATTCTATATTAAATAATGAAGTGATTCTATTTTTCATAAAATGAGTTATTCTGATTTTGGTATCGCATTTTGCGAAACCTTAAAAACATGGTGAGATATTTTGATTGTTTGGACTATTCGCATGATAATTCTTGCGGACGGTTTGCATGAATAATTGTACGGACGGTTTGAATGTTAAGTATGGACGATTTGCAAATCGCCCCTACTTCTTAACATTCAATTTATTCTTCCAAGCCAAAAGCATAATGATGATTCCAGCCACAACAAAAGGAATACTCAGCCATTGACCAGTATTAATGATTAATCCTGCATCACGTTCAGCTTGTCCAACTTTAACAAACTCAATGATGAACCTCCACCCGAAAATGAAAATCAGGAAAAGTCCAAATAAGAAACCACTCTTTTCTTTTAGGTTTGTTTTCCAATGTAATCTAAGTAGAATGAAGAAACTTAATAAATAGGCTAATGCCTCGTATAGTTGAGCCGGATGGCGGTAAACATGTACCATTTCTCCATCTACTTCAATCATATTGCTTACACTTTCATGCATAAACTTGAATCCCCAAGGTAAGTCTGTAGGATTCCCAATGATTTCGTGGTTAACTAGATTTCCTAGACGAATAAAACATGCTGCAATGGCAATAGGGGCCACAATACGGTCTAGGATCCACCAAATCGATCTTTTTGTTACTACTTTGCTGTAGATTATTAACGCGATTAAAATTGCAATTGCTCCTCCGTGGCTTGCTAATCCACCTTCCCAAACTTTTAGAATATCGATTGGGTTTTCTCTGTAGATATGCCAATCGTAAAAGAAAACATGTCCAAGACGTGCGCCAACAATGGTTGCAATTACTATGTAGATTAACAATTTATCTAGCCATTCTTCTGGGACTCCCTCTGCTTTAAACATGCGTTTTATCACGTAAAATCCAATGATTAGTCCTGTAACAAACAGTAATCCGTATAAGTTAGGCGTGCTCCAGCCATCGATAAGCTGTGAGCTAACATTCCATTCAATTCCTAATATCACAATGTGTATTTTTATAATGTATGCGAAAGATACTTTTTTTGTGTGAAATAGGAGGTGAGTTTTGATAAAATAACGTAGAAATTTGAGAAGAATAATGACGAATTACGCTGCGCATCTTGAAGAAACCACACAGGGTTGATTAAATAACTTGCAATATGGCCCTAGAAAATAAGAGGGAAAATAAAATAGCTAATGCGTTTTAGCTATTGTTTGAGTTTACCTGTGTCTTATGA
>Ga0209075_1001207_pt1 | contig 24689 bp, 20 predicted proteins | sample Stecom2011_FD_187523 | JGI IMG/M metagenome (GOLD analysis project Ga0209075, IMG submission 187523) | Agricultural soil microbial communities from Utah to study Nitrogen management - Steer compost 2011 (SPAdes) (version 2) | ecosystem: Environmental > Terrestrial > Soil > Agricultural land...
CAGTTTAATGAAAGTGAATCCGAATTATAAAATAGCGCAAATAGAGCCTGCCCATATCCAAGGCTTTTATAATGTGCAATTAGAAAACGGCCCCTTATTGTATGTGTCGGCCGATGCTAAGCACTTTTTTGCGGGCGAACTCTATTATGTTGATGGCAGTAATCTGATTAGTATCACGGACCAAGATGCAACGCGCGCGCGTATTGCCTTGATGGATGAGCTAAATCCAGCCGAGATGATTATTTTTAGCCCTAAATTACCCGTTAAGACAAAAACACATATCACGGTATTTACCGATGTCGATTGTTTTTACTGTCAAAAACTTCATAAAGAAGTACCTGAGCTGAATGCGCGCGGTATTGAGGTGCGTTATATGGCATTTCCACGTGCAGGTATAAACTCCGCATCTGCGCAAAAGTTAATTACCGCTTGGTGCAGCAAAGATCAACAAGAGGCGATGACTCGATTAAAAAATCTTGAAAATTTACCGCCAATTAACTGCGCTAATCCGGTTGCTAAAGACTATGAATTAGGTAAGCGTATGGGTGTTAATGGAACGCCTGCCATTATTGCGCCAGATGGCTCTTTAATACCCGGCTACAGGCCTGCAGCGGATCTAGCAAAGCTGTTAGGCGTGTAACGTTTGCCTGTTTGACAAGCGCTTGACCGACCGTTAATGTACGCGCCTTACGCAGTGGAGCCATCGTGAAAAGCGATAGCTATTGACTATCTATACTGCTGCGATTCTTCTAGATAAAAACAAGAGGACTTATCCTTGAGACCCGTCAATATTGGCATTTGTGGCTTAGGCACGGTTGGCAGTGGCACATTTAATGTGTTGCAGCGCAATCATAACGAAATAACTGCACGGGCAGGCCGAGAAATTCGCGTCACACGCGTTGGAACGCGTCATGCCAATCATCCTTTATGCGATTTATCGGATGTGCAGGTTGAGGAAGATATTTTTGCTGTAGCGCGTGCGGCCGATGTCGATATCGTTGTTGAATTAATCGGTGGTTACGATACCGCTAAAGCATTAATCCTAGAAGCTATCGCTCACGGTAAGCATGTAGTTACAGCCAATAAAGCATTGATTGCTGAGCATGGCAACGAGATTTTTGCGGCGGCAGAAAAAGCCAATGTTAGTGTTTGCTATGAAGCAGCAGTGGCCGGCGGCATTCCGATTATCAAAATTATGCGAGAAGGTTTAGCCGCTAACCGTATTGAATGGCTGGCGGGTATTATCAATGGTACCGGTAACTATATTCTTACCGAAATGCGTGATAAAAACCGTAGTTTTGAAGATGCTTTAGCCGAAGCGCAAGAGCTTGGCTATGCGGAAGCTGATCCCACTTTTGATGTTGAAGGCATTGATGCCTGCCATAAGCTCGTTATTCTGGCGTCTTTAGCCTTTGGTATTCCCTTGCAATTTGACAAGGCGTTTACTGAGGGTATTCGCGATATTTCCAGTGAAGATGTGAAATATGCAGAAGCGTTAGGCTATCGTATAAAGCATCTAGGTATCGCCCGACGTACCGAAGACGGTATCGAGTTGCGCGTCCACCCAACCTTAATTCCTGAGCGCCGTTTGATTGCCAATGTCGATGGTGTGATGAACGCGGTATTAATCAAATCGGATGCCGTAGGGCCTACTTTGCATTACGGACCGGGTGCGGGTTCTGAGCCAACGGCTTCTTCAGTTATTGCTGATATTATTGATATTGGCCGTTTTATTGATGTTGAAAGCAGCGTACGTATACCGGCCTTGGCTTTTCACCCAGGCCATATTGATGCCTTGCCGGTACTGCCTATTACAGAGGTAAAAACAGCCTACTATATGCGCATGTCGGTGCAGGATAAGACAGGCGTATTATCGATGGTTGCCAGCATTTTAAGTGATAATGGTGTCAGCATTGAATCCATGGTGCAGAAGCCACCCTTAGAAGGTGCGGATTACGTTACCTTGATCATCATGACCAATGTAGTCAAAGAGAAAACCTTACAAAAAGCCTTAAGTGAAATTGAAGCCTTATCCAGTGTGCTGGGCAATATTACCCGCATTCGTATGGAATCGTTAAAGTAGAGAGCCAATCGTGAAATATATCAGTACTCGTGGTAAAGCGCCTGCGCTAAATTTTGAAGAGGTTATGCTAACGGGTTTAGCGCCCGATGGCGGACTATATATCCCTGAAAAACTACCGCATTTCAGTGCGGAAACAATCGCTAGCTGGGCAAAGCTGCCCTACAGTGAATTAGCCTTTGAAATTATCAAGCCTTTTGTTGCTGGCTGCATTCCGGATGATGATTTAAAAGCCATGCTTAATGATTGCTATGCAGAGTTTCGTCATCCTGCAGTAGCGCCGTTGGTGCAGCTAGGCCATAACGAGTGGGTATTGGAGTTATTCCAAGGGCCAACTTTGGCATTTAAAGATTTTGCCTTGCAGTTGCTGGGCCGCTTACTGGATTACGTCTTAGAAAAGCGTCAGCAGCGCGTAGTCATTATGGGTGCAACTTCCGGCGATACCGGTTCGGCCGCAATCGAAGGCTGTAAGCATTGCAAAAATGTTGATATTTTTATTCTGCACCCGCATCAGCGCGTATCCGATGTGCAGCGCCGTCAAATGACGACGGTTGAAGGTGGCAATATTTTCAACATTGCTTTAGAAGGTAATTTTGATGATTGCCAAGCCATGGTCAAGCAAAGCTTTGGTGATCAAAGCTTCTTACCCGATGGTCGCCAATTGGTCGCAGTTAACTCGATCAACTGGGCGCGCATCATGGCGCAAATTGTTTACTATTTTTATGCCGCCACCGCCTTAGGTGCGCCAGCAAGAGAAATCGGCTTTTCTGTGCCTACCGGTAATTTCGGTGATATTTTTGCCGGCTATCTGGCAAAACAAATGGGCTTGCCGATCAATCAGTTGATCGTTGCCACCAACCGTAATGATATATTGCACCGTACCTTGTCAAAAAATCATTATGAAAAACAACAGCTTGTTCATACGCTCTCGCCGAGTATGGATATTATGGTATCAAGCAACTTTGAGCGTTTATTGTTTGATTTGTTTGAGCGTGACGGTGAGGTCTTGGCTGACTTTATGCAGCGCTGTAATAAAGAAGCCGTAGAACTACCCGCAGCAGCTTTTGCGCAGGCACGTGAGCTGTTTGACAGTTATGCTGTTGATGACGAACTAACCTGCGAGACGATCGCTGAAGTTTGGCAGACTTGTGAATACTTACTCGATCCGCATTCTGCCATCGGTGTTAAAGCCGCACGTGAAGTGCGCCGCACACAGGATTTGCCGATGGTCACATTGGCCACGGCACACCCAGCCAAGTTTGCTGAAGCCGCTATTAAAGCCGGTCAAGCTGAGGCGCCTGCTTTACCTTTGCATATGGCAGAGTTAATGGATAAGCCAGAGCGTTACACGGTATTAGCAAACGATATTCAAGCGGTGCATCAGTTTATTCAAGCACATATTGTAGGTTAATATAAATAGAGTGATTGACCAGTCGCTACAGATTATCCGGCGGCAGGCGTTAGCCGAAAGCCAGTTGCCGGATACTACCCATCCTTTGATAAAACGCGTTTTGGCCAATCGTGCCATTACGCAAGCCAAACAAGTCGATTACTCCCTAAAAAATCTGCATGATCCTTACTTATTGAAAGGTATGGATCAAGCAGTTGAGCGCTTGTGGCAGGCCTTAAAGTTACAAGAGCGCATCGTTATCGCCGGCGATTTTGACGCCGATGGTGCGACCAGTGTTGCTGTGCTGATGCGAGGCTTTCAGCAAATGGGTTTTCAGCACTTACAGTTTGTGGTGCCGGATCGCTTTCGCTTTGGTTATGGTTTGTCAGCCGAGTTTGTTGATGAAATCGCCTTACTAAAGCCGCAGTTAATTATTACTGTTGATGCCGGTATTTCCAGTGTTGACGGTGTCGCTCATGCCAATCAGCTAGGTATAGAGGTGATGATTACGGATCATCACTTGCCGGGTGAGCAATTGCCTGATGCCTGTGCGATTCTCAATCCCAATCAGCTAGGTTGTTTATTCCCAAGCAAAGCGTTGGCGGGTGTTGGGGTGGCGTTTTACCTCTTGGTGGCGCTGCGAAAGTTTTTACGTGAGCAAGCCTGGTTTACTGCGCATATTCCTGAGCCGAATTTAGCCGATCTCTTGGATTTAGTCGCCTTAGGTACTGTGGCCGATGTCGTGCCGCTGGATTACAGCAACCGTATATTAGTCAACCAAGGGCTTGCGCGTATTCGTGCAGGTAAGGCTTGTGTGGGTATTCAACAGCTGTTGCAAATAGCCGGTAAGGATTATCGTTATGTGGCCAGTACCGATATCGCTTTTGCGATAGCGCCGCGTTTAAATGCTGCTGGCCGCTTAGATGATATGAGCCAAGGTATTATGTTGCTGCTCACAGACTCGCAGGATTTAGCGCATGAGTTTGCGCAATTAATGGATGAGTTTAATCGTGACCGACGCGTCATTGAGCAACAAATGCAGCAGGAAGCTTTGCAGATTACCGAGCAGGTTATCAGTCGTTACCAAAGCTTTCCGCGTGGCTTGAGCTTATATCATGAGCAATGGCATCAAGGCGTTGTGGGTTTGGTCGCGTCTCGAATAAAAGAACGTGTGCATCGTCCGGTGATCGCTTTTGCTAAGGCAGATAATGGTGAGTTAAAGGGTTCTGGACGCTCGATTGTTGGCGTTCATTTGCGTGACACATTGGCTGATATGGCGACGCAGCACCCAGACCTTATTACCCGTTTTGGTGGTCATGCGATGGCCGCGGGTTTAACCTTACAAGCTGATAAGCTAGAAGCATTTGAGCATGCCTTTACACAGCAGTTAGCGCATTATCCGGCGAACTTATTTGAGCCAACAATCGAAACTGATGGCGATGTAGCCGTCGATGATATGAACTTGTATGTGGCGCAATTATTGCGCGATATTCCATGGGGTTCGCAATTGCCTGAGCCTTTATTTGAGGGCGAGTTTTTTTTACATAAAAGTACAGTCTTGGCAGAAAAACACCTTAAGCTCTTGCTGAGTGTGAATGGGCAAGTGCAGCACAATTTGCCAGCCATTTTGTTTAATGCAAAGCCCCATCATCATGCTGCCATTGCTGCAGATAAAATCTATTTAATGTACCGAATGGCAGTGAACCATTACCGTGGTATGCAAAGCCTGCAGCTAATTGTAGAAGATATTCGCCTTGTTCGTTGATTTAACAAATAAAATGTATTGTGGCGAGTATTTATTATTGATATCTGCTAGAATTTAGAGCTATAAAAGCTGTATGAAAAACAATCACGGTCTGTCAGTTTAAAATAAGCGATTTGGGTGTCAGGATCAACAATATGCAAGATAATCAAATGGAGCAATTCCAGCGTACATCTCATATTTCAGGTGGCAATGCTGCCTACGTTGAGGATCTTTTTGAGCAATACTTAAAAGATCCCAACGACGTGCCGGAATCTTGGCGCGAATATTTCAATCAACTACCGATAAGCGGTGGCGTGCTCGAAGTGCCGCATTCCGCTATCCGTCAACAATTTGAATTGCTAGGTAAAAGCCGTGCGCGTGTCATTGCGAGCAACACGGCTTACGATGGCAAAGCAACAGAATACGAGCGAAAGCAAGTGTCTGTTATTCAAATGATCAGTGCGTATCGTCAACGTGGTCACCAGCATGCCAAGCTCGATCCATTGGGTTTAGAGCAGCGCGAGCATGTTCGTGATTTAGATTTAGGCTTTCATGGTTTATCTGAAGCCGATTACGATACCGTCTTCCAAGCCAAAAACTTTTATATCGGCAAAGAAGAAGCAACGCTGCGCGAAATACATACGGCATTGCAGCAAACCTATTGCCGTACCATCGGTGCAGAATTTATGCACATTGTGGATACCGAGCAGCGTCGCTGGATTCAGCAGCGTATGGATAGTGTGCGTTCTGCGCCTGCCTATAGCGATGAAGTAAAAGAACACTTGCTAGAGCGCCTTGTAGCTGCAGAAGGCTTAGAGAAATACTTAGGCTCACGCTATCCGGGTACCAAACGTTTTGGTCTCGAGGGCGGTGAATCTTTAATTCCAATGCTTGATGGTATGATACAACGCGCCGGCTCTTACAAGATGAAAGAGATCGTTATCGGTATGGCGCATCGCGGTCGTCTTAATGCTTTAGTCAATATCTTGGGTAAAAACCCAGCTGAGCTATTTGATGAGTTTGAAGGTAAAGCCGCTTATCAAGGTTCGGCAGACGTAAAATATCACCAAGGCTTCTCATCCAATGTGATGACATCCGGTGGCGAAGTACACTTGGCGATGGCATTTAACCCATCGCATCTAGAGATTGTATCGCCGGTTGTTGAGGGTTCGGTTCGTGCCAGACAAGATCGCCGTGATGATAACGTAGGCGATAGTGTTATGCCGATAGTGATGCACGGTGATGCAGCGTTTGCGGGTCAAGGCGTGGTGATGGAAACCTTCCAGATGTCACAAACCCGTGCTTATGGCGTTGGTGGCACCCTGCACATAGTGATCAACAACCAGGTCGGCTTTACGACCAGTAAAAAAGAAGATATGCGCTCGACTGAGTATTGTACCGATATCGCTAAGATGGTGCAGGCGCCTATTTTTCACGTCAACGGTGATGACCCCGAAGCCGTCTTGTTTGTCACTCAGCTGGCTGTGGATTTTCGTCAGCAGTTCAAAAAAGACGTTGTTATCGATTTGGTTTGTTATCGCCGTCGTGGTCATAACGAAGCGGATGAGCCATCAGGTACGCAGCCGCTGATGTATAGCGTTATTGCTAAGCAGAAAACAGCACGTGAGCTATACGGTCAGAAACTGATCGCCGAAAATGTCATCACAGCAGAGCGTGAAGAAGAGCTAATCGATGCTTATCGTACTGCTTTAGATAATGGCGAGCATGTGGCCTTATGTTTAGTGAAAGAGCCGAATCGCGATTTGTTTGTTGATTGGGCACGCTATGTCGATAAAGAATACACCAGTGAGCATGAAACAGGCTACGATGCGGCGCGTTTGAAAGAACTTGCCAATCAGCTCTGTGAAGTGCCCGAAGGTTTTGTCTTGCAAAGGCAAGTCGCAAAAATTATCGAAGACCGCCGTAAAATGACAGCCGGTGCTTTGGAACTTAACTGGGGTTATGCTGAGACATTGGCCTATGCCAGTTTGTTAGAGCAAGGCTATTCCGTGCGTATAACCGGCCAAGATGTTGGGCGCGGTACTTTCTCTCACCGTCATGCGGTATTGCACAACCAAAAAGATGGTAGCTCTTATGTGCCACTAGAGCATGTGGTTGAAGGTGAAGCCAATATGACCATTCATGACTCTTTCTTATCGGAAGAGGCTGTGTTGGCATTTGAATACGGCTATGCAACAACGACGCCAGATACCTTGGTTATTTGGGAAGCGCAGTTTGGTGATTTCGCCAATGGCGCACAAGTCGTTATTGACCAGTTTATTACCAGCGGTGAGTACAAATGGCAGCGTCTATGTGGCTTAGTCATGATGTTGCCACATGGTTACGAAGGCCAGGGTCCAGAACACTCTTCTGCCCGTTTAGAGCGTTTCTTGCAGTTATGTGCTGAGCGAAATATGGAAGTCTGCGTACCGACAACACCTGCGCAAATTTACCACTTGCTACGCCGTCAAATTATGCGCGAGCTACGCAAGCCATTAATCATCTTTACACCCAAGAGTTTATTGCGTCACAAGTTAGCAGTAAGCTCGCTACAAGACTTATCACAAGGGCAGTATCAAACGGTCATTGATGAGCTTGATAGCGATGTGGATCACAAGAAAGTGAAGCGCGTAGTGATGTGTAGCGGTAAAGTTTATTATGATTTACTGGAACGCCGTAGAGAAAAACAAATCACTGATATCGCACTGATTCGTATCGAGCAATTATATCCGTTCCCAGACGATACCTTGGTTGATATATTAAAAACGTATACGCATGCAAAAGAGGTTGTTTGGTGTCAAGAAGAGCCAAGAAACCAAGGCGCTTGGTATAATACTCGCCACCGTTTCCAGCGCTCTGCCGATGTCGCAGGCATCAAGGTTGAAGTACAGTTTGTGGGGCGTGTAGCTTCTGCATCGCCTGCCGCAGGCTATATGGCGCTACACGTTAGGCAGCAAGAAAAATTAATCAATAATGCACTAGGACTTTCAACGTCTAAGAAAAAATAATTAAGGGGATAGAATGAGTATCGAGATTAAAGCGCCGCAATTTCCTGAATCTGTTGCTGATGGCACGGTTGCAACTTGGCACAAAAAAGTTGGTGAAGCAGTTAAACGTGATGAGCTTATTGTTGATATTGAAACGGACAAAGTCGTTTTAGAGGTGATGGCACCTGCTGATGGTACTATCAAAGAAATCGTCAAAGACGAAGGCGAGCTCGTTGAAAGCGAAGCGGTTATTGCCATTTTTGCTGAAGGCGCTGTTGCAAGCTCAGCTACAGAGACGACAAAAGCCGCTGCTATTGCGGAAGTCTCAAGCAGCGACGATGAACCTTTGCTAAGCCCAGCTGCGAAAAAAATCGCTGAAGAAAATGCGATTGATATCGCCACTGTACAAGGTACAGGTAAAGGCGGCCGCGTAACCAAAGAAGATATGTTAAAAGCTGTTGAAAACAAGAAGACAGCAAAAGCTAGCTCTACAGCTCCTGCCGCTGCGCCTGCATTAAACATCGCAAGCGGTGAGCGCATTGAAAAACGCGTACCTATGACACGTATGCGTGCCCGTATTGCTGAGCGCTTGCTCGATGCAAGCCAAAACACAGCCATGCTGACCACCTTTAATGAAGTGAATATGCAGCCGGTTATGGAGTTGCGTAGTCGCTACAGAGATTTATTTGAAAAAACGCATGACGGTAGTCGTTTAGGGTTTATGTCCTTTTTCGTGCGTGCAGCAATCGAAGCCTTAAAGCGCTTCCCAGCAGTCAATGCCTCTATCGATGGCAACGATGTGGTTTACCATGCTTACCAAGATATTGGTGTAGCTGTATCCACTGAAAAAGGCTTGGTAGTTCCTATATTGCGTGATGCGGACAATATGAGTCTTGCTAATATCGAAGATAAAATTCGTGAATTAGGTTTAAAGGCGCGTGATGGCAAGTTATCTATCGATGAAATGATCGGTGGTACGTTTACCATTACTAATGGTGGCGTTTTTGGCTCCTTATTATCAACGCCTATTTTGAATCCACCACAATCAGCAATTTTAGGTATGCACAGCATTCAAGAGCGTCCTATGGCTGTGGATGGTGAAGTGAAGATTTTACCGATGATGTATTTAGCATTATCGTATGATCACCGTTTAATTGATGGCAAAGATGCAGTACAGTTTTTAGTCACTATAAAACAATTGCTTGAAGATCCAGCCCGTATTTTATTAGACGTTTAATTTTATAAGGGCCTTACTAGAGTAGGGCCCTTATTGCACGAAAGGAAAAATATATGTCAGAAAAGTATGATGTTATTGTAATTGGCGCAGGCCCAGGTGGTTATGTAGCGGCTATTCGCAGTGCGCAATTAGGTCTAAAAACGGCCTGTGTAGAAAAATGGGTAGACGATAGCCAAAAGCCCGTATTAGGTGGTACTTGCTTAAACGTGGGTTGTATCCCGTCGAAAGCTTTGTTGGACTCCTCACACCGTTTTTCAGAAACCAAAAATAATCTTGATGTGCATGGTATCAGCGTCGGTAGCGTAAAGCTTGACGTAGCGGCGATGATTGCGCGTAAAGACAAAGTAGTATCGCAGTTAACCGGCGGTATTGCGGGTTTATTTAAGGCCAATGGCGTTACTTTATTGCAGGGCGCGGGTAAGTTGTTGCGCGGCAAAAAAGTGGAAGTAACCGATGTAAACGGCAAAGTTGTTGAATACGAAGCAGAGAATATCATTCTGGCTTCAGGCTCGGTGCCCGTCAATATTCCGCCTGCGCCTTTAGAAGACAATATTATCGTCGACTCAACCGGCGCGCTAGAGCTAACAGAAGTTCCTAAGCGTTTAGGGGTTATCGGTGCGGGTGTGATTGGTTTGGAGCTAGGCTCTGTATGGTCACGTTTAGGCTCCGAGGTGGTGGTTATCGAGGCAATGGAGCAGTTCTTGCCTTCAATGGATGGCCAGATTGCCAAAGAAGCGCAGAAAATCCTCAAAAAGCAGGGTTTGGATATTCGCTTAGGCGCTAAAGTTACAGCAACTAGCGTGAAAAAAGGCAAGCAAGCCAAAGTTACCGTTAGCTATACCGATGCAAAAGGTGAGCAAGAAGAAGTATTTGATAAGTTAATTGTCGCCGTAGGCCGCAAGCCTATGACATCAGGCTTACTAGCTGCTGATAGTGGCGTAGGCTTGGATGAGCGCGGCTTTATTTTTGTCAATGACCATTGTGCAACGGTTGTACCCGGTGTTTACGCCGTGGGTGATATCGTGCGTGGCCCTATGTTAGCGCATAAAGCCTCTGAAGAGGGTGTTATGGTTGTCGAGCGTATTGCCGGTCAAAAGACGCAAATGAACTACGATTCCATTCCTTCGGTCATTTATACGCATCCTGAAATTGCCTGTGTTGGTAAAACAGAAGAGCAGTTAAAGGCAGCCGGCGTTGAATACGAAGTGGGTGTATTCCCCTTTGCTGCCAATGGCCGCGCTTTAGCCAGTAACGATGCTGAAGGTATGGTGAAATTAATTGCTGATAGCAAAACCGATCGCATTTTGGGTTGCCATATTGTCGGCCCGTCAGCGGCAGAGATTGCCCAGCAAGTCGTTATTGCCATGGAATTTGGTTCCAGCGCAGAAGATTTAGCCTTGACGGTTTTTGCGCATCCTATAGTTTCTGAAGCATTGCACGAGGCTGCGCTAGCAGTTGATGGCCGTGCAATTCACATTGCCAACCGTAAAAAACGCAAATAAATTTGCGATGCGGGGCAAAATCTAAGAGAATTGGCGCCCAAATTGGGCGTCTATTTTCATTCAATCGTTTTTGATAGACGCAAAGAATGCTTAGCAGAGTATGCATCTGTTAATTATGGGGAGCTGGCATTAGTCAGCAATTCGATCACGGCATAGATGAGTGCCAATTAATTACGGTAGGGCAACATGAATCTTCATGAGTATCAAGGCAAGCAGTTGTTTGCTCAATACGGCCTGCCAGTTTCTAAGGGTATCGCTTGCGATACACCAGAAGAAGCGGCAGAAGCTGTACAAAAAATCGGTGGTGATATGTGGGTTGTTAAGGCCCAGGTTCACGCAGGTGGTCGTGGTAAAGCGGGCGGCGTTAAGCTGATTAAATCTGCAGAAGAAGCCAAGGCGTTCGCAGAAAAATGGTTAGGCAAAAACCTAGTCACTTTCCAAACCGACGAAAACGGTCAGCCAGTTTCGAAGATTTTAGTTGAAACGTGCACTGATATTGCTGATGAATTGTACCTTGGTGCAGTTATCGATCGCTCAACACGTCGTGTTGTGTTCATGGCGTCAACTGAAGGCGGCGTAGAGATTGAAACTGTTGCTGAAGAGACTCCTGAAAAGATCCTTAAAGCTACTATCGATCCTTTAACTGGCGCACAGCCTTACCAAGGCCGTGAGTTGGCTTTTAAACTAGGTTTGAAAGGCGACCAAGTTAAGCAGTTCACCAATATCTTCCTAGGTTTGGCCAAGCTGTTCGTTGAGAAAGATTTAGACTTGCTAGAAATTAACCCATTAGTTGTTAAAACTGACGGTAATTTGCACTGTCTAGATGCGAAAATGAGCATCGATGGTAACGCTTTATATCGCCATAAAGATTTACAAGAAATGCACGATCCTTCACAGGATGATCCACGCGAAGCAGAAGCTGCGAAGTGGGAACTAAACTACGTAGCACTTGATGGCAACATCGGCTGCATGGTTAACGGTGCCGGCCTTGCTATGGGTACGATGGATATCGTTAATTTACACGGTGGTAAGCCAGCTAACTTCCTCGACGTGGGCGGCGGTGCAACCAAACAACGTGTAGTTGAAGCCTTCAAACTGATTTTATCTGACAGCAATGTTAAAGCTGTATTTATCAATATTTTTGGCGGTATCGTACGTTGTGACATGATCGCTGAAGGTGTTATTGGCGCAGTTAAAGAAGTTGGCGTAAAAGTACCTGTTGTGGTTCGTTTGCAAGGTAACAATGCAGATGCAGGTGCCAAGCTATTAGAAGAAAGTGGCTTAAATATCATCGCTGATACCGATTTAACGGGTGCCGCGAAGAAAGTCGTTGCTGCAGCTAACGCCTAAGAGGTTAATAATGAGCATTTTAATTAATAAAGACACAAAAGTTATCTGCCAAGGCTTTACTGGCGGACAAGGTACCTTCCACTCCGAGCAAGCTATCGAGTACGGTACGAAAATGGTTGGCGGTGTAACGCCAGGTAAAGGTGGCACTACGCACCTAGGTTTGCCTGTATTTAACACTGTAGCGGAAGCAGTAGAAGCAACAGGCGCAGAAGCCTCTGTTATCTACGTTCCAGCACCTTTCTGTAAAGATTCTATCTTAGAAGCGGCTAACGGCGGCATCAAACTCATCGTATGTATTACTGAAGGCATCCCAACACTGGATATGCTAGAAGTTAAAGTAAAATGCGACGAGTTAGGTGTACGTTTAATCGGCCCTAACTGCCCAGGTGTTATCACCCCGGGCGAGTGCAAGATCGGCATTATGCCAGGTCACATTCACTTGCCAGGTAAAGTCGGTGTTGTATCGCGTTCAGGTACATTAACCTATGAAGCGGTTAAGCAAACGACCGATTACGGTTTCGGCCAATCTACTTGTGTAGGTATTGGTGGCGACCCCATCCCAGGCACTAGCTTTATCGACGTATTGGAAATGTTCCAAAACGATCCAGCAACCGAAGCGATTGTTATGATCGGTGAGATTGGTGGTAGCGCTGAAGAAGAAGCCGCCGCTTACATCAAAGCGAATGTAACCAAGCCTGTTGTTTCTTACATTGCTGGTGTTACTGCACCTGCTGGTAAGCGCATGGGTCATGCTGGTGCAATAATCGCTGGTGGTAAAGGTACTGCTGATGAGAAGTTTGCAGCACTTGAAGATGCGGGTGTGAAAACCGTTCGTTCGCTGGCCGATATTGGCGCAGCATTGAAAGAAATTACCGGTTGGTAATTTAAAAAGGGGCCGTGAAAACGGCCTTTTTTGTTATTGGCAGCACAAACATTGTAGATTTGCGATGAATGCGTTATTAGCGTGCAGCTTACGTGCTAGAATAGCGACTTTTTTATAGGCTGGATGTATGCAAAAAAGCAGCCGTGTTGCGGTTTTAGGTGGCGGTAGTTTCGGAACTGCTGTTGCTAATATTATTGCGGATAATAATCATCACGTTCGTTTGTGGATGCGTAACCCCGATGTTGCGTCTGCTATCAATGAGCAGCACATCAACCCTCGTTCTTTCCCTGATTTCGTTCTTAATTCTCAGCTTAAAGCGACCAATGATATCGCTGAAGCTGTGCGTGATGCCGACTACGTCTTCTTCGCTGTTCCTAGCCAGTTTTCACGCGATGTGGCGCAGCAATCACGTGCACATATTAAAAAAGGCGCGGCTTTAATTAGTCTGACTAAGGGCATTGAAGCGGAAACATTTTATTTAATGAGCCAAGTATTAGGCCAAGAGTTTCCCGATCATTCAATTGCCGTTTTAAGTGGCCCAAATTTAGCCAAAGAAGTTATCCAAAGGCAGCCAACAGCAACGGTAATTGCCAGCAAAGACGATCATTTAATCGAACAAGTACAAGCTATGCTGCATACCGCGTATTTTCGGGTGTATGCTAGTAGCGATATGTATGGTGTGGAATTAGGCGGCGCTTTGAAAAATTGCTATGCCATTATGTGTGGTATGGCAGCCGCCTTAGGTTCTGGGCAAAACACAATTGGCATGTTGCTGACACGTAGTTTGGCTGAAATGAGTCGATTTGCAGTACGTTTAGGTGCTGATCCTATGACTTTCTTAGGGTTAGCTGGCGTAGGCGATTTAATTGTTACCTGCATGTCGCCCTTAAGCCGTAACTACAAAGTTGGCTTTGCTTTAGGCCAAGGCCAGGAACTTGAAGCCGTTTTGCAAGAGCTAGGCCAAGTCGCAGAAGGTGTGAACACGCTCAGTTTAGTGCAGCAAAAAGCAGAAGAATTAAACATCTATATGCCGCTAGTGAATGGTATGTATGATATTTTGCATAATGGCAAAAGCATCGCTGATGTAGTCGATAAGCTGATGTTAGCTGAGCAAAATACCGATGTTGAATTCAGCATGCTGGAAAAATAAGTATCTATTTTTCGTATATAAATAGTGGCTGCCTTATTCGGCCATCACGAATTTAATTTTTTATAGTGCATGATTAACGAATGAAAAAATTATTAACTCCTTTTTTGTGCTGGTGGGTCGGTTTAGCCCAGCGTCACGCGCATGCGGTAGTGTTCCTCTTGTTTATCATGGTGGTGCTATCGGGCGTTTATATTTATAAAAATTTTTCCATCGATTCTGATCTGGATAAGTTCATACGTCCTAGTATCCAAAATCAATGGCATGCCAATAATGAAGATTACCGGAATAACTTCCCCAGTTATCATCGCAATGCGGTGGTTGTGGTATCGGGTAGTTCAGCGGAAGAGACGTTTTTTTCTGCAGAAAGACTGTATCACGCCTTAAAAGATAGCCAGCAGTTTGATGATGTTTTTGCGCCCGTTTTTGATCCATTTATTATGGATAGGATTTTTTACAATATCCCTACGGAAGGTGTAAAACGCATCTCAGAAGCGGTGAGTGCAAGCATCCCCCAACTTGCACCCATTTATCAGCAACCTAGCATTATTCGTTTACTCGACTACCTACAAGCACAATACCTACAAGCCAGTGATATGGAAGTGTTTCTGCCTGATGTGGAAGCACAGCTAGGCGCATTTAATCAGTCCCTAAGCTTATTGTTGGAAGGTGAAAACGAGCCAGTATATCTAGTGCCTAAGCTTGCCCCCTTAGACGATGGTAGCCAACATTACCAATTGATATCAGTAAAGCGCGCGCCACAATTCACCGAAGAGTTGCCCAACAAGGCGATCATCGATGGTTTACGTAGCATTATCGCAGCGACGGATATCGACGCCAGTGTTGATGTGCGCATCACCGGCGAAATTGCCATGATGAATGATGAAATCTCAGAAAGTATCGGTGGCTTTAAGTTAGCCGGTCAAATTTCAGTGATTTTGATTTTAGTGATTTTATGGTTAGGGATTCGCTCCAAGCGATTGATTGCGGGCATATTCCTTATGTTGATCATGGGAGTGCTATTTTCTGTTGTCTTCACTCTATTAGTTTTTGGTCGTTTTAATACGCTATCGCTGGTTTTTGTGGTGATGCTATTTGGCTTGGGGATAGATTTCGCCGTGCATTATTCGTTACGAGTAATGGAGGCAATGAAGCAAGGCGAAAGTATTCGAGATGCGGGGATTACCAGTGCCCGCGATACCGGCGTGGCTCTAGGCTTATGCGTGATAACAACGGTTATTGCCTTCCTATCCTTTCTGCCAACCGAATATCTAGGCCTGGCCGAACTTGGTGTTATTTCTGCTTTTGGCATGGTGGTAGCGTATGTACTAAGCCTGACATTTATCCCCGCTTGGTTTGTGGTGATGAATATCACGCCAGTTGAAAGAAAATCCAAGCGCAGAATGCGTATACAAATTAAAGATTTTGTTTACCCCGCGCGTACTATCCTATTAGGTAGTTTGGTGCTGTTGTGTGTCACGCTTTGGTATATACACGATATGCGCTTTAACTATAATTTATTGTCTATGCGCAACCAAAGCTCTGAGGCAATGGTTGCACTGCGTGAGCTACAAGATAGGCATTTAGTGAATACCTATGCGGTGGCCACTGTACCCGATAAAGGGACTGATTTAGCAGCATTGAAAGAACGCTTGCTTGAGTTGCCTATCGTCGCAGCAGTGCAGCTGCCGGAAGAAAACCTGCCCATCTTCCAAGACGCGAAGCACCAGCACTTGGATAGGGTTAATCAGCAGTTATTAGAATTGGGCGAACCCGGCGAGAATACGGCTTTGGATAATGAGGCCACGCGTCAACAAATTCTCGCGTTTATTCAAGCATTGGATGCGCATAGCGATGTCTTTATTGATGAGGATCTGGCCTTAGTCGAAGAGTTGCGAGCTAACTTAAGTGCTCTCTTAGAGCATGAAGACGCTTGGCCTGAGCTACAAAAACAAGTGGCAACTGGCATAGTTGATGATGTGGAACAGCTAAAAGTATGGTTTTCTGCTAAACCCTTTGGTTTAGATGATTTGCCCGACGATATTCATAAGCGCTTGGTCAGTGATGATGGGCGTTCTTTGGTGCAAATCATACCTGCAGTCGATATGCATATAACCAGTGAGAATCGCAATTTTATAGAAGGATTGATAGACAGCGGCGTGAATATAGCCGGTATTGCCGTGCATGAGTGGGGTGTGGGACAGGTCGTTGTTCGCGCCTTCACGATGGCAACGATGTTATCAGTGACGCTGATATTTCTAGTGATAGCATTTACCTTCAAAGATATACGCCCGGCAATTATGATTATTTACCCGATGATATTGGTTGTTACCACGACCTTAGCTATCGGTAAAATGTTAGGCATGAGCCTGAATATGGCAAATATCTTAGTGGTACCGCTGGTTTTTGGTTTAGGGGTGGATACCAGTATTCATGTGGTTCATCGCTACCGTATCTCCGATGATTGGCGTGATACCTTTCTGTCCAGCACGGGGCGCGCGGTATTGTTAAGTGCTTTAACAACCATAGGTACCTTTGTTGCTATTGCTTTTAGTCAGCATAAAGGCGCCGCTTCCATAGGTATTTTGTTGTCGATAGCGTTAAGCTTATTGCTGATTATTACGTTTGTTGTTCTACCTGCTTTATTGATGCTGTTTGATCCTAAAGTGAAGAAAAGTGATAAAAATCGTGTCGCGGGGGAGTGTGTTTAATGCACTTATGGCTTGTTCGGCATGGTGAGGCAGAGGCCTATCAGTCAAACGATGAGCTGCGCGCATTAACGGTGAAAGGTCGGCAGGATATTCATGCCTTGGCCGCTAAGTTGCAACAATGGCAGGTGCAGCCGCAACGTATTCTTGTTAGCCCTTACCTTAGAGCGCAGCAAACGCTATCCATTTTACAAGCGCAGAATGCATGGTCACAAGCAGCAGAGCTTAGTGAGCATATAACGCCAGATGCATCGATGAGTGATTGCTTGCAGTTATTAGAAGGGAATAAATCGACCTTGATGGTTAGCCATCAACCCTTGGTGTCGCTGTTACTTGCTATGTTAATTGATGGACATGCGCGTTACGCGTATGACTATCCAATGAATCCAGGCAGTATAGCCTGTGTCCGTCTTGATGCTTGGCAAGCAGGTGCTGCCCATTTAGAGTTTTTATATTCCCCGCCTTATGATTAAGCCTATAGAGCAAGAGTTTATTGTTCGTGACACCCGCATCGCTTGCCAATTATGGCGAGAAGAACAACCCATAAAAGTCTTGGCATTGCATGGTTGGCTGGATAACTCAGCTAGCTTTGAGACCCTAGCGGCTCTTTTGCCGGGCTGCTGTGTTGTCGCACCAGATTTGGCCGGCCAAGGCTTAAGTCAGCATAGGCCAACCAGTGCTACTTATCATTTATGGGACGATATTTTAGACATTGCTGTTTTGGTTAAGCAGTTAGGCTGGGATGAATTTATTATTATCGGCCACTCCCGTGGTGCTATGCTCGCATCCATGTTCGCAGCAAGCTTTCCAGAGCAAGTGAAGCAATTGGTTTTATTGGATGCGATTATGCCGTGGCCAGTAAAAGCAGATCAAGCCGCTAAGCAGCTGCGAGCATTTGTTGATGATTATCAAAAAGAAAAGCCCAAGCATTACTTTGCGCGTCGTGAGGAGGCCTTACGTGTACGCGCTAAAGCCTCAGGATTTGAAATCGCACTGGCGGAAGTCTTGGCGCAGCGTCAACTGCAGCAGGCCGAAGAAGGGTGGTACTGGCGTATTGACGAGCGACTTAAAGCAGCCTCGGCGATCAAACTGTTAGAGGAGCACAATCAAGCATTTTTGAGCAGTATACAGTGTCCTGTGCATATTTTTATGTCGACTGAGGGTTTGGGCAGGCTATCGTCAATAAAAGCGCTTGAGGCGCAATTTCCCCAGTTTAATTGGTGTACAATACAAGGCCATCACCATGCACACATGACAAGTGCTGCTGAAGAGATTGCTCAATTATGTTACGACTTATTCTTGTCTTAGTATTTCTATATTCGGCAAATACCCAAGCCGAAGCCTTCACTGTGCCGCTACCCGATAATGCTGAACGTTTAAAACCAGAAACTGTACAGCAAGGTAATTTGCGCATTGCTCTAGGCCGTGTGCGAGAGGTTAATAGCCGCTGGCAGTTTGAGAAAGAAAAAACCATCAAAGGTGAGTTACGCGCAGCCACATGGCAGTTAGATAGTAATGCTACTTATGCGGACACGGCAGATTACTTTATCAATTGGGTAAAACAGTCCGATCAAGAATTACTCTACCACTGTTCAGGTCGTGCCTGCGGTGCGAGTAATCTATGGGCAAATAATTATTTCGAAGATTGGCGCTTATACGGACCTGATGCTAAGCAATACTATTGGGTGTTACGTGACAATTCGCGCTATGTATTGCTGTATTTGATTGAACGTGGCAATCGCAATGTCTATCTGCACATACAATACCTTATCGACGAGCAGCAATCGCAATTGCCGAATAGTCTGGTGCTTAATGCGCAATGTCAGCAACCACAGCTTGCGTCATTGGCAAAGTCCGCGCTAGCCAAGCAGTGGTTGTTATTAGCCAGTGTTGTTAAGGATGATCAGCAAGTCGCCTCTATTCGTGCAGCTGAGCAATGCTTGTTGCAGCTACGCACTATATGGCCTGAGGTTGATATTCATGTACTTGGCTTGGGTGGCTATGATAGGCATTGGCAGCCGGTGGATAAATCCCAGTTTGAATTAATACAGCGCTAAAGAGCGCTGTATTAAGGGGTTGATAGTTTTAGTCGCTATTGACTAACGATAAAAACTCGTTGCGAGTGCTGGCTTGTTCACGAAAGCTTCCCAACATGGCTGAAGTTTTCATCACAGAATTCTGCTTTTCTACACCGCGCATCATCATGCACATATGCTTAGCGCTAACAATAACACCAACGCCTTTTGCGCCAGTGACTTCTTGTATGGTTTCGGCAATTTCACGCGTTAGGTTTTCTTGAATCTGTAAGCGACGGGCAAACATATCAACGATACGTGCGACTTTGGAAAGGCCTAAAACCTTACCATTAGGTATATAGGCCACATGGACTTTACCGATAAAAGGTAATAAGTGATGCTCGCATAAGGAGTAAAGCTCAATACCTTTTACGACCACCATCTCGTCACAGTCTGATGGAAACAAAGCATTGTTCACCACGTCGTCAACGTTTTGTTTATAGCCTCGATTGAGAAACTCAAAGGCCTTGGCTGCGCGATCCGGTGTATCTTTTAGGCCAGGACGATCTAAGTCTTCACCAATTTCACGAATGATAGTAGCGTAAGCTTGTTTAAGCGACATACGTTTTTCTCAGTGTAACTTTAAAGGTTGGCTATTCTAACAAAAGCAGAAAATAAACATAAGCAAAGAGTGCAGCTAAAAATCCTAAGTGGGTTTACCCCTAGGTTTGAAATGCTAAAAGTGTTAAATATGGCCTGCAATAGTTGGTTTCGATAGGGCTTTTTGTCTAGTCTGTTTTTCGCTCAATATTATCTCAGTTAGTTGTTTTTAAACGGTATTTGCATAAATTTGTAAAGCCACTACAAAATGTGTGCCTATTATAAATAAACAGCCTTGTCAATGTGTTTTAATTCATTGATTTTAAATGATTTTTTATTATTTTCTTTGTTTGTTTTGGTTTTATTGGTTTTTTTCTGATGGAAAGCCGGTGTGTTTTTGCTAAAATGCGACCACAATAGAAAGGCAAAATACATTTTCTATCCGTATACAACATCGCGGGTGCTTGTTAATAGAGGGATTCTGTTGTTTGAGCATCACGCTACCACCTTGCAAGGGGTTTCTATGCAAACTCAGGAAACTTATAACGACGGCGTCATTCGATTATTTTTATTGGCTGCTATTGTGTGGGCGCTTATCGGCATGACCGTCGGCGTCTATATTGCCGCAGAGCTTTATTGGCCGAATATGCATATGGGATTCCCTGAGCTGACTTTTGGTCGTTTACGCCCTAGCCATACATTTGGTGTAATTTTCGCTTTTGGGGGTAGTGCGCTTATTGGTACCAGTTTTTATGTCGCACAACGCACTTGCCATACACGTCTTGCATTCGGCGGACTAGCCAAGTTTGTCTTCTGGGGTTGGCAGCTATGTTGCGTATTAGCCATGATTACCGTGCCATTTGGTATTACTCAAAGCAAGGAGTATGCAGAGCCTGAATGGTGGATAGATATACTGATCGCGATTGTTTGGGTCAGCTACGGTATTGTTTTTTTTGGCACTATCGCCAGACGACGTATCAAGCATATTTATGTTGCTTGTTGGTATTACGGCGCTTTTATTATTGCTGTAGGTTTGATGCATATTGTTAATAACTTAGCGATTCCCGTCTCACTAACTCGCTCTATTCCTATTTACTCCGGTGTTGTCGATGCCATGGTGCAATGGTGGTATGGGCATAATGCCGTCGCCTTTATTTTAACGGCAGGCTTTTTGGGCATGATGTATTATTTTGTGCCACGACAAGCGCAGCAACCCTTGTGGAGTTATCGTTTCTCCATTGTTAATTTTTGGGCCTTAATATCTGTCTATATGTGGGCGGGTGCGCACCACTTAATGTATACCGCGCTACCAGACTGGGTACAGTCTGTTGGCATGGCATTCTCAATCATATTAATTATGCCTAGCTGGGGTTCTGCCGCTAATGGTTTGATGACGTTCAATGGCGTATGGGAAAGAGTAAAAACCGATCCCGCCGCCAAATTTATGGTTATCTCCTTGGTGTTTTATGGTGCCTCCACAATGGAAGGCTCGATTATGGCGGATAAAACCGTCAACTCACTATCGCATTACACGGATTGGACAGTCGCTCACGTACATTCTGGCTCCTTAGGTTGGGTTGCTATGATTACCATAGGCTCTTTATATGCCATGGCGCCACGTATTTTAGGTATGGGCGAAATGTACTCGAAAAAAGCGATGGAAATACACTTTTGGCTGCACCTGCTTGGCACGCTGATCTACGTTATTGCAATGTGGTTTGCAGGCATTAAAGCTGGCTTGATGTGGCGCGCATTAAATCCTGATGGCACCTTGATGTATTCCTTCTTAGATAGCCTGATAGCGATTAAATCGATGTATGTTATCCGTACGGTAGGTGGTTTATTTATTCTAACCGGCATGGCGATTATGGCATGGAATATGTTGCTTACTGCACAAAAAGGTAAAGGCAGTATTGAGGCCATAGCCGTTCCCGTTGAACCCATTGCCGCACATTAAGGGAGGCGCTTGATTATGAAACTGCCCTATAAATATTTCGAAGCGATTGAAAAGCGCGCTTGGTTATTAGGTGTGCTTACCGCTATTTTTGTTTCCTTCGGTGGTTTGGCAGAAATCGTGCCACTATTTGCTGCAGCTAACGCAGTAAAAGCGCCTGAGGGTGTGAAGCCTTATAGCGCCATACGCTTGGCTGGCTTTGAGACCTATGTCAAAAGCGGTTGCTATACCTGTCACTCACAAATGATTCGCCATTTATCGTTTGAAACCCAGCGTTATGGCTTGGTGTCTACCGCCGATGAATCAGTGTATGACCGGCCTATGCAATGGGGATCAAAACGTACAGGCCCAGATTTAGCACGTATCGGTGGTAAATATTCGGATGAATGGCAAAGAGCGCACTTGATGGATCCGCGCAGTGTTGTACCAGAATCGAATATGCCGAAATACGATTGGTTATCGCATAAGCCAATTAACGTGAAAAACTTACAAGGTTCTATGCGTGCTATGCAAACCTTAGGTACGCCCTATAGTGATGAGGAAATAGCCGCTGCAGCTGCTGCAGTCGCAGGAAAAACACAAATGGATGCGCTAATTGCCTACCTACAAGGCTTGGGCATTGATAATAAAGTACAGGGTGCAGAACCCGCACATGAGGCAGATAAACTATGAGTGCTACATGGGGTAATCTAGTCGGTGTTTTCACTTTGTTTTTAATGGTGCTATTTGTGGGTATGTGGATTTGGGCTTGGCGTAAAAAGCACAAAAAAGTATTTGATCGTATGGCGGCCCTGCCGATGGAAGATGATTTAGGCAGCCCCAAAGACGATAAAGACGATGATAGTAGAGGTTAAGCGCTATGAGTGATTTTTGGGCTGCATGGGTAATGGCTTTGGTCGTTATCAACTATCTTGTCATACTGTTCTTATTTCTCTGGGCGCGCAAAGTAAGTATTCCTGTTGAGGAAGACGGTACTACCGGTCATACATGGTCGCACGGTGCAATTAGTGAAGGTTTAAATCCGCTGCCTAAATGGTGGCTGTATATGTCAACCGCAGGTTTTTTCGCCGCTTTTGTCTATTTGGTGCTTTATCCCGGCTTTGGTAATCATAAAGGCGTGCTGGGCTGGACATCGATTGATGAGACGCGTCGAGGCATCGCACAAACGAATATCAAAATGGATGATTTGGTTCAGCAAATTGATTCGCAGACGGTATTGCAGCTAGGCAAAAATGATCAAGCCATGCGTTTAGCGACTCGCCTATTTGAAGATAATTGTGCGGCTTGTCATGGCTATGATGCTAAAGGGATTCAGCTAATGGGTGCGCCGGACTTAACCGATAACACATGGTTATATGGCGGTACAGTGAGTGATATTTTACGTACTATCAATCATGGTCGTACAGGCGTGATGCCAGCACATCAAAACAGCTTAAGTGATGCAGCCATCACCCAAGTTTCTCACTATGTACTTAGCCTGTCGGGTTTGCCGCATGATGAGGTCGCTGCGGTTGAGGGTAAAGCAAGCTTTAATACTGTCTGCTTTGCTTGTCATGCGATGGACGGTAGCGGCAATAAAATGTTGGGTGCCCCGAATTTAACAGACGATGTTTGGTTGTATGGTAATCGTTTGGAGCAGGTAGTAGACAGTGTACGCTATGGTCGCCAAGGTAAAATGCCGGCTTGGAATGATCGACTAAATCAACAGCAAATAAAGGTATTAGCCGCTTGGGTCTTGAGTCATGATAACGCCGCAGAAGCCATCGCCGCAGGCGACAAATAAATCGCTAGAAGACGAGGCCAAACTCGCTTGGTATCGTGTGCCTATTGTTTGGCTGGGGATCTTTCTGACGCTTTTAGTTTTTCTGGGCCTGCTGCATATGTCATATGTTAGTCATCAATCGGTCAAGGGCTATATAGAAGCAGATACTAAACCGCAAAAAACTAAAAACGAAATTACCCATTTTAGAGGCATGCCTCTGAGTCGACCCGAAAGCACGCCTACAGCATCTGAACAGCAAAAAAACCATCATGACTAAATCCTCTGCTGTTGGCAGCGACTGCTGCAGTCAATCAGCAAAGGAAAGCATTCAACACTGTTACCATTGTGGCGAAGCCGTACCGCAAGGCGGCCAGTTATCTGTAAGGGTGGCTGGCAAATCCCGCGCCGTTTGCTGTAGTCGTTGTCAAGCCGCTGCACAGTGGATAGACGATATGGGCTTAAGCGATTTTTATCGATTACGCAGTGGCCCATCGCAACGTCTGCAAGCAGTCGATAGCGATTCCACATGGGCAACGGCCTTGATGATGGGCCAAGTATTGCGCGATAAAGGCCAAGGTATTGTAGAAGTCTCGCTGCTTATCGAGGGTATGCATTGTTCAGGCTGTGTTTGGCTTATCGAACGCTTATTGTTAAAGCTTGGTGGCGTTAGTGATATTCAAATCAACCCTGTGACGCATCGCGCGGTGCTGAGCTTTGATAGTCAGCAAGTGACTTTACACGATATTTTACAGACCCTGAGTAAAGCCGGTTATCAGCCGCGGCCTTTAGAAAGTGCGAGTCTTGATGATGCGCGAAGGCAAGAAAGTCGTGATTTGCTCAAGCGCTTGTTTGTTGCAGGCCTTGGTATGATGCAGGTAATGACCTATGCCTTCGTTCTTTATATGGGGCATTTTGAGCCTTTACCCAAAGAAACCAGTGAGCTATTCCGTTGGTTAGGTTTTCTCGTTTCCACCCCTGTGGTGTTTTATTCGGCCTTGCCGTTTTTCCGCAATGCACGCCATGCTTTACGTATGAAAGCCTTAAATATGGACGTGCCCATCGCCATCGCCATCGCTGCGGTGTATGGCAGCAGTGTTTATCAAGCGATGATGCTGCAAGGGGAGGTGTATTTTGAATCCGTTACCATGCTGGTGTTTTTCTTGCTCACAGGGCGCTATGTGGAGATGCGCGCCCGCCATCATTCAGTAGACAATGCCGATGCGCTAATCCACTTAACGCCGGCCTTTGCGCAGCGACGCAAAGCCGATGGCAATTTAGAAAGTGTCCCCGTCAGTGAGTTGCAGCCAGGCGATACGATACAGATTGCCGA
>Ga0209075_1001208_pt1 | contig 24680 bp, 19 predicted proteins | sample Stecom2011_FD_187523 | JGI IMG/M metagenome (GOLD analysis project Ga0209075, IMG submission 187523) | Agricultural soil microbial communities from Utah to study Nitrogen management - Steer compost 2011 (SPAdes) (version 2) | ecosystem: Environmental > Terrestrial > Soil > Agricultural land...
TATTCCTTCTGGTTCGTCAGCCGAAGATACCTTTCCTGTCACGGTTCGGCTTTGAGCCATTACAGAAAATACTGTAAGGACTGTTAGCAGCCAACCAAGTAAAACTTTCTTCATAAGATTATCTTTAAGTTAATTTAACAATGATAAATGCAATGTTGGAGAAATTATTTTATAATAGCAAAACAAAAACAGTTCCAAAAGCGTGCTTCAACAGAATTTAATTTCGGAAGAGATCCAAGAAAAATCCGCTAATATCATGCACATTTTTTGTCAAGGAGACAAATTTTTAATACCTAATCAAAAAATTATATTAGTTAATCAGGAATTAACACTACTATTCGAAAATGAAAAGGTACTCTAAAAAAGAAACCGGTTCAATAATTTTTTTCGTCTATCTCTATTCAGCAGATCAAAAAATGGCCAAATACAGGTATCAAAATATTTTATAAATATGCGGATTACACAATATTTGGTTTTAAAGACATATCTGCCAATAAACAGAATAACTAAAGTCAAAAATGACGAAAATCGGGTTTTCACCACTTCGTTTCTTGAAAAAAAGGAATATAATTTCATGATGAAATACCGGTAAAAACTTCCAAAGCACGGTTAATTTCGTTAGCTCATGTACGGGGAAAATTGATAATACTGCAACCAACTCACTCAATATCAGCCCAGGGAAGGCGGAAGGTTTTATAGGCCACCCATTGCCGATCTTCCTTTTTGAGCAAGACAGCCTGCCCCACTTCCATGGCGCCGGAAAAACCTTTTGACTTCAAAAAATCGAAGTAATCCAGAAAAAGCGGCTTTTTGATATCCTTAAAAGCCAAGGTCATATGGGGATGGTAGGCAAAATCACTCAACTCAACCTTCAGTTTCAAATCCGTTTTGCACATCATTGTCAAATTGCTTTGCAGCTTTACTAGTTCCGGCTGATCCTTCACCTTTATATAGATCACACGCTTGCCGAACTTGCCTATGCCTTTAAAAGTAAGACCGAACGGGGATTGCGCCAAAAAGAACGCTTCCAGCCGGGATATCAGGACGTTCTCCTTGGCCTCGTTCCAAAGAAAGGGCATCTTTAAAGTAACATGGGCAGGAGATTTCAACGCGTACTTTAGATTGAATTTTTCCTTTAACTGCAACTTGACAGCAGTGGCATTTTCCTGAATTTCTCCCTCAGGAACGATGGCAATAAAATATTTCTGTAAGGTTTTAGACATGCTTTTCTGTGTTGAATAAATTAAAGTAAAAATGGCGGTATACCTGCACCCGGACATTCGGATGATTTACTTTAAGGGCATTTCACGGGATCGCTTTCGGCCTATTACCTGTCGATCGGTATAGAAGTCATTGCTACACGCCAGTGGATATAATAAGAGCGGTAGCAAATCTAATCTCATTTTCTTTGTAACCTGTCCCCCATTTTTGGCATCTTGTATAAAATTCCGGTATAAATTTCAAAAGTAAGAATCAATCCCTTAAATTGGAAGCTAATCCTGAACCCCCAACATGAAAAATTTTAAGAAAGTTTTAGTTGGACTAGACCTTAGCCCGATGGACGGAGTCTTGATCCAACATACAGTGAACATGGCTCGATTCCTAGGTATTGAATCGGTTCATTTTGTACATGTGGCCAATGACCTAACCCTTTCTGAGGAAATTACCCAAACTTACCCCAATCTGCTGGACTCCACTGATGAAAGTATAGAAAAAGGAGTCGGAGACACCATCGTTCAGGCCGGATTTCCCGAGGGGGTCAGTTTTGTGGTTGAAGCGAAAAAGGGCAATCCAACAGAAACCATCATCAAACATGCCAAGGCCAACGATATCGACCTGGTCATCATGGGCCGTAAAAAAGAAAAGAAGGGAAGCGGTTCCCTTTCTAAACGGATAGCCCAGAAATCCCCTTGTTCGGTATTGTTCATCACGGAAGATATGTCCCTGTCTCTCCCCGAAAACTACATGATCCCCATTGATTTTTCTGCCTATTCAACTCTTTCCCTTGAATTGGCACAAGAGGTATCGAATGACTCCCAAAAAATTAAGTGTTTCCACATTTATGAGGTACCGGCAGGATACACAAAAACAGGGAAAACCTTTGAGGAATTTTCTGAAATCATGCTGAACAATGCCAAACGGGATTACGATGATTTCATAGCAAAAAATGGATTGCCCAAATTTGACTGCACATTCATCCGTAAAAGCGACCGCAACCGCGCCAAAATATTGATGAAGGCCGCCAAAGGGGAGGAAATTGACTTTATTATCATAGGGAGCCGTGGCCGTACAGACTCTGCCTCCATATTAATCGGTAGCGTGGCAGAAAAGCTGATTCACCTCAACAATAAGATCCCTATGCTTATTCTGAAGAAAAAAGGTGAAAACATGCACTTTTTGGAAGCGCTGTTTCGCGTGTAACCCAATTTACGGTCTCCAATATTCAAAAAAAATCCCGCAGCCCTGTTGGCAAGGCTGCGGGAGTAATAAGACATTCATCGTCAAATGGTTTCTTCTATAAAATCAATAGGCGTTCTCCCTATCGAATATAAGATTATAGACGGTATTGAACACGATGGTAATATCCAGGCCAAAAGACCAGTTTTGAATATAGAAGTAGTCCAATCTCACACGTGACCGAATCTGGAAAGGCTTTTCGATTTCCCCCCTATAACCCATCACCTGGGCCAATCCGGTAATGCCGGGCTTAATTTTATGGCGGGTGTTGTATTTTTCTATCAAGCGCTTAAAGGCTTGGTTCATCGGCACTGGATGGGGTCTTGGCCCTACGATAGACATATCACCCATGAGTACGTTCAAAAATTGGGGCATTTCATCCAATGAATAATTCCTTAAAAAAGCACCTATCCGGGTTACCCTAGGGTCGTTCTTTTGCGCCTGAAGCGTATCGGAATAATCATTGGGCGTCATGGACCGGAACTTAATGCATTTAAATACGATATTATTCTCTCCATTTCTGTCCTGTACAAAAAAAACAGGACCTTTAGATTCGAGCTTTATCAACAAGCCGACCAAGGGAATCATCCAACTTAAAATGAAAACCGTCACCAAACCGGAAAAAACAATGTCAAAAGTTCGCTTAGCTACCCGATTAAAAGCGTTATCCAAGGGAATGTCATTAACGTTGATGACTAGAAACTCTCCGTATTTTGAAAAGGAAAGGTTCTTCTCCATTTGAAGGCTGTCATTCGGAATCACTTTTACCTTGATGTAATGTTCGTCCGCAAAATTGATAAACCGCTGGATGGTCTCAGCACCCAAAGATTCATTGAGATAGATTACATCAAGCAGCATGGAATCGGCCTCTTCAAAAAACTTGTTGAAATCGCCTCTAGTCTCACTGCAGGGAGTATGCTCATCATAATAACCCAAAAATCTGATACCAAAATCTTTCCGGAAATGAAACATGTTCACCAGTTTTTGGCTGGTGCCGCCTTTTCCTATGACCACTGCATTGCTGTAATTCCCTCCCTTGACTCTATACTGCTTGACGGCCATATGAACCGCCACTCGGTAAAAGCCCAAAAATACCAGCATCCCCGACACGCTTACTACCAAAAAAAAACGGTCCAAATGGTAATGTTGGAATTGGAATAAAAACCAGGCAAGGGAGAAGGAGGAAAGAAACCAGAATAATGAACCTACAAGTTTCTTTAAAGTGTAAAAGTATTCTGTAGTACGTCCCAACTTGTAATCCTTCCTCATCACCGCCACCAATAGCCAGACAACCAGCACGCTGAGGTAAAAGAACCTATGGGAATTCCCTATTTCAGTAAACTGACCAACCAGATTCTTGGAGATGAAGAGTGCAAAAATGATCACCAATAAATCCCCAAAAATGAACAGCCAGGGGAAGTATTTATAAAAGCGTTTAGCCATAAAGTTGAATCGATAATTTTCTTATAACAAGGCCCGAAAAGAACAATGGTGCAAAAATACTTGTAATTTCTTTTTAAACTATCCAATTTTGGTATAAAATTAATAAAATTAATCCACCGGATTTTTAATGGCCTCTTTGGGTATCGTTATTTTCAACAATTGCTTTCATGCCGCACAACAATCAACAAACGAACAAGATAAAATCCCTGCTGGCCACGTCGAACGATCCCGAGTCTCTAGGAAGTAAATTCCGGTCCAAAAGGTTTGCTTTTTTTGAAGAGTTATTTTGGTCAGCCTATGAAGGACAGAAACACATCAGCATTCTGGATTTGGGAGGGACAGAAGAATATTGGAAAGACAAAAGTTTGATCAAGGAGGAAAACATCACCATAACACTGCTCAACCTCAGCGCGGAGCCTGTCACCTTGCCCAACCTAAAAAGTGTGGCGGGAGATGCCACCAATCTACTGCAATTTGCAGATCAGTCTTTCGATCTGGTTTTCTCCAATTCGGTGATAGAGCACCTTTACACCTATAATAACCAGAAAAATATGGCTGGGGAAATCCGGCGGGTGGGTAAAAAATATTTTGTGCAGACACCCAACAAATATTTTTTCATTGAGCCCCATTACGCCCTGCCGTTTTTTCAATTCATGCCCTCTCCCTTGGTTTACTTCATCCTGACCAAGACCAAACTGAGCAGGATGCACCGCTGGGATCCCCAATACGCCAGAAGCTATCTGGAAGAGATCAGATTATTATCCTTGCAAGAGATGAAAGTGCTATTCCCTGAAGGGAAAGTCTATTTTGAAAAGTTCTTGGGCATGAACAAGTCCTTCACGCTTCATAATTTTTAAATTTTTCCTCTCTAAGCCATTACTTTACTCCAGAAAAGAGTAATTTTGGGACAATTTAGATTTAATCTAATTACGATTGATAATGACAGCAGATCAAATTACTAAAGGAGCATATGCCCTCATTGAGGAGCTGGTTCCTTCAGAGCTCACCCTTCATCTGATGGAAATGGGGTTTCTCCCCGGCAAGCGTATCGCCTTTTTAAACCAGGCTCCCCTGCAGGGTCCCATAGCCTTCAAATTGGAGAATTCCGTTATCGCCCTTAGACTATCAGAAGCCCGGCTTATCCGGGTTCAATTGGATTATTAATTTTATGTCAGAAATTGCCATTCCCTCCCAAACTTCGACCTTTTCCGTAGCCCTTATTGGCAACCCCAATGTAGGAAAAACCACCATATTCAACCGGCTGACAGGCTTGAGGCAGAAAGTCGGCAACTATCCCGGGGTCACTGTAGATAAAAGGCGGGGCCCCATGCAACTTAATGGAGGCAACATCTCAATAATTGACCTTCCAGGAACCTATAGCATATATCCCAATACAGAAGATGAAATTATCGTCCACCGGGTGCTGAATGGCCTAGATGAAGAAAACCAACCTGATTTTGTACTGGCCATCGTAGATATGTCCAGCATGGAACGGGGTCTTTTCCTGGTTTCACAGGTGATGGACTTGGGATTGCCCATGGCCATCGTCCTCAACATGGAGGATACTGCTGAAAAGCAGGGAATCGCGGTTAAAACCCATCAGCTGTACAAGGCACTTGGAGTTCCTATTCTTCAGTCCAATGCACGCAATGACAAAAGCCTGAAAAACATTGAAGAGCTGATCGCCAACAAATCTTTTGCAAAGCCGAAGCCTTTTGTAAATACAGAAGCCCTTCTTCCCGCTTCTCTGGCCGAAACTATTGGCAAGGAATTCAATTTGAAAAATCCTTATCAGGCATTTCAACTTATCCGGTTCCATGACAGCGAGGTTTTGTTAACGAAATACCAAAAAGAGTTCATCAAGGAAAAAATAACTGAGGCGGACTTTGACTTGGAAGAAGCCCAAGTTATCGAAACTAAGCTTCGCTACAAGGCTATTCAGGACATTTTAGAACAGTCTATAGTCTATACAGACATCAAAACGAAGAAAATCACCGAGCGACTTGATAAGATTTTTCTTCATAAAATCGGCGGCTATGTAGTCTTTGTGGGGATACTGTTATTGATCTTTCAGGCCATCTTTGCCTGGTCCAGTATCCCTATGGATCTAATCGACGTTTTTTTTGCCTCTTTTAGCGGATGGATATATAATATCTTGCCTGCAGGTGTATTGACCGATCTTATCGCCGAAGGGATCATTCCGGGAATAGGCGGCGTTCTTATCTTCATCCCACAGATCGCGCTATTGTTTGGATTCTTGGCTATTTTAGAAGATAGCGGCTACATGTCCAGGGTGGTTTTTCTGATGGATCGGCTGATGCGTCCGTTTGGGCTGAATGGGAAGAGCATGGTTCCGCTGATTTCAAGTATCGCCTGTGCCATACCGGGGATCATGGCGGCAAGAAATATCGGTAACTGGAAGGATCGCATTACCACCATTATGGTTGCTCCTTTGATGAGCTGCTCGGCACGATTGCCGGTATATGTGATTTTGATCGCTCTGGCTGTGCCCGAGGAGTATGTGGGTCCTTTCAACCTTCAGGCTATCGCCCTGTTGGGGATGTACCTTTTGGGTATAGTAGCGGTATTACTGGTTTCAATCGTTTTTAAATTGATCCTGAAATCGAAAGAAAAAAGCTTCTTGATGCTGGAAATGCCCCTATACCGGATGCCCAAAGCGAAGGACATTGTTATCACGATGTTTTCCAAATCAAAGACCTTCGTATTGGCAGCGGGAAAGGTCATTCTGGCCATTTCTGTTATTTTATGGGTTTTGGCCTCCTATGGCCCATCCTCAAGAATGGACAAAGCCTTGGCGAGTGTGGAAGTCCCAGTAGAGGGTGCTTCGGAAGAAGCGATAGAACAATATGAATCCGACTTATCTGCTGCCAAACTTGAAGCCTCTTATATCGGGATAGCAGGCAAGTTCATTGAACCGGCCATCCGTCCGCTGGGTTATGACTGGAAGATTGGCATTGCACTTATTACCTCCTTTGCGGCGAGGGAGGTGTTCGTGTCCACTATCGCCACCCTGTACAGTGTAGGGTCTGATGTAGAGGATGAACTGACCATCAAAGAAAAATTGGATCAGGAGATGAACCCTCAGACCGGCGAAAAAGTTTTTAATGTCGCCACCTCTTTCTCGCTCATTGTCTTTTACGCCTTTGCCATGCAATGCATGAGCACCTTGGCTGTGGTGTATAGAGAAACAAAGGGATGGAAATGGCCGATCATACAGACAGTTTATATGACGGCTATGGCTTATGTGTCAGCCTGGATAGTGTATCAGTTACTTTCTTAAAAAATAAGATAATGTGGCAGGAAATTATTGTTTTTGGACTCTTCTTCGGGATTATAGGATGGTGGGTATATAAAACTTACTTCGGATCCAAATCAAAATCAGGAACAGACTGCGGCTGTAACAAATGTCACGGATAAGCCGCTAATCCATTTGTCTAGCGACAATGGTCTCCGTTTATTTAAAGAAAGGTGGTTGGCTTGTAGTAAAACACCAGTTAATTCCTATGATCGGAATTCAGCTAGGTGGTTGGTGTTTTTAACCAGATAAGCCCTTCAACGCCCACGCTAAAAAGTGACCAGGTTCCTGTATTTAAATATCTCGTTACTTTTTTATATGGAGTAGGACGTTAACAGTCGTTTCCATAATAATTCACCACACATTTGCTTTAATATTTTTTAAATGGTAATATTATTACCACCTTTTCAACCAAAAAGCATTCGTATGAGAGCGTTAACAGCCATTACTTGCTTGGCCATCTTATTTTTTTCCTGTTCCAAGGAATTAGATGAGGATCAACCGAACCTATTGGTTGGAACTTGGGAGCAATCTGAATCAATAGAAGGTACAAATTTTATCCAGTTGTTGCAGTACAACTTCAAGGCGGATAAATCCTTCAATTTATCGAGGACAATCATTGATCGATCAACGGCCGAAATTGTTGGGTATCTGTATCGTTCCTCCGGAACTTATGATACCAATGGAAGCCGTTTAAAAATAATGGAAGCGGAAAGTCATCTACACAATGACACCAACAGGTTGTATTCTGACTTAGAAGACTTGCAGCTTTCTCAATACAAAAGTTCTATAAATGTGACTTTTTCAATCATCGACAAAAAGCAGTTGGTATTTGACTACGACCCCTGTGGCATAAACGAAAACTGTATATCATCCCAAACATTCAGCCGTCTGGAATAGCGACATAGGACGATCATGGAAGATAAATATTCCGCTATTATCTTCCCCTCAAATCTTCAAACACCTCTAGGTACTTTTCCGTCACCTGTTCCCAGTTGTACTTTTCCGTCAGTCCAAGTACAGCTGTTGACCTCAACTGCTCCATTTCTGCTTCTGCCATTTCTGCTCTATCTATTACCTCTGCCACAGAGAGCATGTTTTTTGAAAAAAACCAGCCATGCTTCCCATTTTGCAGCATTTCCTGGTTAAAGCGCGTGTCCAGCGCGATGATGGCACAGTTGTAACCCAAAGCTTTTAACATGGCAGGATTGGTGCCCCCATATTCATGTCCGTGCAAATAGGCGTAGCAGTTGTGGTAAAGCGCGGCCAACTCTTCCTGATCTTTCACATACCCGGTAAAAATCAACCTATCATCTGCTAGTTGCTTGAGTTTGCTGGCATATTCATCCTGATAGGGAACATCTCCCACAATGACCAGTTGCCGCCGGGAGGAAGATTTCACAAAGCCCTCGATGATCAAATCGGCATTGTTGTCGGGAATAAGGCGGCCGACGATCAAATAGTAGCCCCTATCCTGCAGCGCCCATTTCTTGATCCTCTCCGCGTCGGCCTTTTTTGCAGGATTGGCCCCATAGGCGATCATGGTGGAAGGCGTATTGAAAAGCTCCAAGTAGGTCTTCTGCATTTCCTCGCAATCTGTGATGACCCGATCGTACAGCTTCGTAGACAACCTGGAAGCAAACAAGAAATATTTTGCTCCCATTCCTTTCCATTTGGGCCTGAGCCATTCCATCCCATCCACATTGATGGCGGTGGGTTTTCTGAAAAGCCGTGTAATCACACCAAACGGGCCATTGGCACTGTTGACCACAAAAATCACGTCCGCCTTTGAGAAGCACGCATGGAGGATCGAAAGAAAGGAATTGGTCAGCTGGCTGAGTGATTTGGTCTCCAAACCGGGCATATATACCAAATTGATCCCGTTGACCTGCTTAGGCTGTTGGTCGAAAAGGGGCTTGTGGCAATATACGGTTAGCGTAACTCCCCGTTTCACCAAGCGTTCGCCGACCTCCTTTACCAGCGTTTCATAACCTGAATAAACATAAGGATAGCCACGGGAGCCAATGATGGCAACATGTAGGGGTTTGGTGGATTTAGGCATAGAAATAAAACGGAAAACCAGGGACGGAAAACCGGAGTTAAAGGATTAATAAGCTAAGTTAAAAGGAAACCTCATTACACCCTATAAAAAGAAGCATTCTAAGGGGAAGCTCCGTATATGAATGGTACGAGTAGGGCATTGGTATTAGGCTAAGTGAATCATTTTCTTCTTGATAAATTTAGGTGTCATAGCCTTAATATTAAATTAGAGGGTGAAAGTTCAGATTCTCCATTCGTCGATCGTCGGTCGTCTTATTTCTCGCTCCCAACATCATAAAAGCGCTCCGCAATATTTCTACGGAAGGCTTCCAAAGAGAAATGTTGCAAGACCCGTCGACGGCCGTTTCTGCCCATCTCTTGACGTAAGGCCGCGTCCTTGACAAGAGGAAGAATGATCTCTGCGGCTTTGGGCGCATTATCCCAAGGAATAAGGTAGCCTGTTTCATTTTCCTTGATCATCTCCCGGGCGCCGCCGTGGGACGTAGCCACCACAGGCTTGCCTGAGGCCATTGCTTCGAGGATGACTGTAGGCAATGGATCTGGTTGAATAGACGGCAAAACAAAAACGTCCAGGGCGGCCATGATTTCAGGAACATCTGTTCGAAAACCCAGCGTGAAGACATTTTCCTCCAAGCCCAGCGCTGCGATTTTTTGCTGCATCTCCGCTACTAAATACTCACTTCCAGGAAAGGCATCCCCCGCAATGACGAAAGCCAGCCGCTGATGCGATAGGCTCAATAGTTTGGCCATCTCCAAAAAATACGCCTGGCCCTTCCAATGGCTGATCCTGCCGATCATCCCAACCAACACGATCTCTTCTGGAATGGATAGCTCCTTTCTTAAAGATGATGGGGGGTCAATATAGGGAGCATAGTCAATACCGTTATAAACCACGGTCAGTTCTTTATTAGCCATGAAAGGCTGCCAAAAACACTTCACCGCATCCGACACCACGATTACCTGATCGGCATACCTTCCAACCATTTTACCCAAGATCCAACCCAGCCATTTCGGCTGCGCAATAATCTCATGGATGTGCCAGGTATGAAAGATTTTTAATTCATTTGCTACCCAAGCCCCCACCAGTACAGCGGTGGTATTGGAATAGATATGGCTAATCCGTTTTTGCTTCACCAAGTCAACTAGAGAACGATGGGCTTTTTTCAAAACGGATAAGCGGTTGAATAGGCCTTGAGGAGTAAAATACTTCCTCCTTAATATTCCCAGACGAAGAATGCTCACTTCCACGCACTCCTTTCTAAGCTGGTCCGCCAAACTTCCTTCTTCCGACAGGACAACATGCACTACATGGCCTGCATCCCGAAGCAGCAATACAGTGATATAAAAAATCTTACTGGCGCCATACATGTCCGAGGAACTGTGCAGCATTAATATTCTTTGGGACATTCTTATCTTTTAGTGTACGGGATTTAAGGGATCAATTAATTGTTATTTCTGGATTTCAGTACTTTAGCAGGATTTCCTGCTACCACACTGTAGGGTGGGACGTCTTTTGTTACCACGCTTCCCGCCGCGATGACTGATCCCTGACCGATCACCACCCCAGCCAAAATAATTGAATTGGCAGCAATCCAACAATCGTCCTCGATTTTCACAAAGGAACGTGTTACACCCTGGTCAATCATGGGGATGTGGGGGTCTTCAAAATTGTGGTTTTCCGAATAGATGCTTACCCGCGGGGAAATCATCACATTGTCTCCTATTTCTATATATCCGGAACAGCCGATGTAGGAATAAGGGCCTATACTGGAATTATTTCCGACCTTCAGGCCTTCTCCAGGTTCTCCCCCATAAAGATTAGTAGGTCTGATAATGGCATAGCTTCCGACGGTCACTTTATCTCCAAGGGTAATGCCTCGTCGGGACAGACAGTTGATCTCACAATGATCTTGGGCGATAAAGCTTTTACCCACAGAAAGATAATGCACCTGTCTAAGCGTGACTCTTTTGCCAATCATCAAAACCCCACGGGAAGATTTAAAAAAAAGCCTCTTCAATGTTCCCCTTAAAAGCCAGATAGACATCCGTACAAACACGCCAACAGTTGACAGGCTATCCCATTGCTCTCCAAACCGATCCGAGAGATCAACACCGGTTACTTGGTGAATTCTTCGGTTAATGCCTTTATTCATTTATAATTCTTCTCAAACAATGCTTTAAAGATAGGAAAAAGTTATCGGAGGAGAACCGCTGCAGCCGTCCCTTACCCCTTTCTTTAAGTTGCTTTCTCAAAGCATCCTCTTCAGCAACCTGAAGCATTGCATATGCAAATCCATTCGGAGTATTTTCGCTCACCACCAATACCGCATCGCCGCCAACTTCCTTTAAGGTATCCTGGTTGGCGACGATGACAGGGAGACCATAAGAAAACGACTCCAGTATAGGCATCCCAAAACCTTCGTTAAGCGATGGAAAGACATAGGCTACCGCATGGCTGTAATAATTTTCAAGTTCTCCCCTGCTGACATATCCGGGGAGGATCACCTTGCCTTCAAGCTTCAGCTGCTTGATCAGAGCCAGGATATTATCATAATCATCTAAGGTCTTTCTGGGGCCCCGTTGTCCGACCAACACCAGCTTATAGTCCATTAACCCTTCCATCTCCACCAATTGGGCAAAAGCTTCAATTAACACCGGCAGGTTTTTCCGAATTTCCATCACGCCCACATGTAAAAAGAAGGGTCCATTTAATGGGGAGTTTTCTAGATGCTCTATTACCGTTGACCTGATATTGGATGAGGGATAAACCACATGGACTGGCAAAGAAGGCATTTGTAGATGTTTTTGAATCTGCTTTCTCGAATACTCACTAATGGTAACTACGTGGGCACTACCTCTTAATCCCCATTTCAGCATAGTCAAATAAACCTTTAACCAAAGGGGGTTGTAATGCTCGGGGTTCTCCCAAAAAAAGGCGTCGTGAATTACAGATATCTTTTTCCCTCTCGTCCATAACGGTGAAAGGATATCAGGAGACAACACAATATCCGACTGATGCCTAACAGACAATAAAGGAAGCACCACCAACTTCCTGAAAAAATACACGGCTTGATAGAGTAGATTTTTCCAAAAGGCTGTGTTTCCCTTAAAAAAAGTACTTTCGGCGATAGATTCTTGACTCGGAGATACTATGAACTCAAATTCATCAGGATTCCCCTTTTCAATTTCCTCACAAAGGCATTCGATATAGGTTTTGATGCCCGTCTGGGCGACATGGAGATAAAAAATATCCACCAGTATTTTTTTCTTTGCCATCTAATTTTCAACCAGCTGCAACTGCCTTTCAGCAAATTTGACTTTGTTGTATTCTTTCATACTATATCCCAACATCCACCAGGTCAATAAGGATACGTATAAATAAAGCTCGGCATTGGCCGTAAAAAGCGGTAATAATAAACCAAATTTCGTTGTTGCAGCCACAAACGCTACTCTGGCATTGCTCACAACGGGAGACTTCCTGAAGACCACCAGGGATTTTGATATTCCGAAACCCAAAAGCGAAATATAAAGGATCAAACCGATAAAGCCGAGTTGTACGCCATAAATCAGAAACTGGTTTTCGCCCCCCACTCGGAGATCTTCCTCCACACTTCCTACATTCCCGCTCATCGCTAAACCTATCCCCAATGGATTGGAGATCATGGATTCTAATCCCATTATCCACTCCACTACATGACCAATACTAGACTCATTTTGAAAGGTGATGGTGTCGTATACAAAATAATAAAAATCATCACTGGAGAAAAAAAGTATGAATATCACAAATACCCCAAAAACTGAGGCTCCTAAAGCGAGCAACCGATATAATTTAAAAACAACAGCAATAAAAAACACCATTATAAAGAATGCGGCAAATGCTGCCCTTGAAGAAGAGAAAAACAAACTTCCCACTGCAGCGACCATCACCAATATATACATGCCGGCATTTTCTCTTTTGGTAGTCAGGTACCAGATCAATCCCACTGAAAATGCCATTAAACAAGAACTTGCGAGTTCTAAAGGATCTGAAAAGAAAGAAGCCAATCGCATCCCTGTGGTCTGGGTTTCAAATGTCCAGGTGAGTCCATAATTTCCTGAAGGTTCAATGCCATTAACGGCATAATTGAACAAGGCATATCCGGTAAATTGCTGAAAATGTATTCCCACCGCTTTCTCGATTATATTTAGACCGAAGGCTAAGATGGCGATCAACATAATCCCTTTGAACAATCTGGAAACCTGAATTTCCTCGAAAACGGTATTGCGTCCAAGAAAATAAAACACTGCCATCAAAAGCGTGTTTTTTAGATAAAGGAGCTTGTTGACAAAGGTAGCTTCCCCCAAAGGCAAAAAAAGATAAATTATCGCCAAGAAAATAAAGGCTATAAACAATTTGTCAACCAAGTTCAATTTAAACTTATAACCAAAGATATCTCTTTGATACAGGATAAAAGACGCCACTCCCGTTAATAAACAAAATTCCTTCAGATACTGAAAAATGGCCACAGCAATCGTAGAATCCGTCGCTTGGTAGACAATTCCAAGAATCGTAGTGTAAAAAGGCAAGTAAAGGCACATGAAAAAAATGACATATTCCCATTGTCCTTTAAAGAGCACTTTATCAAAAACATAGAAAGTTAACCCTAGCACATATAAGGTAACTAACAAAAACAGTATCATGTATTTGCCATCAAGCTAAATCTCTTAATATCCCCTCCTTGACCCCATCAAGGGTTGCGTTCAACTTTCCCCACCGCCGTTTTAATACAAAATACCCCATCAATCCTAAAATTTTCGCTGCGTTGTAAGGCCATGCAGTCAAAGCATAGGGGAAAAGTGCATATTTTCGCAACTGAAACAACTGATTTCTAACATTAAGAAAGTGTACCTTAGGATCTAAAAACCCTTCCTTTCCTGCTGTCTTGCTTGTAGACGAAGCACCAGCAACGTGGTATATCTTTGACTTGGGCACGACAGCCAAAGTCATTTCTGCCTTCCGCAACCTTAGAGACCAATCCACATCTTCATGATAGGCAAAATAAGCATTGTCCAGCAGCCCAATTCTCTCAATTGACGAGGACTTAAGCAAAATTGCACAGCCTGTAATCCAATCGGTGGCATAAGGCTGCTCAGCGTCTTTTATTTTATAGGAAGTTGCTGAATTGCCCCACCATTTGCTGTAATTTCCGCCCGCATTCCATAGCTTTTTCCTGTCGTGCACAAAATAAATTAAAGGCTGGACTGCTGCACAGGATGGCGTTGCCAAAAGATGTCTTACCATCGGCTCCAAAAAATCCTCTTCTACCAAGGTATCATTGTTTAATAAAAGGACAAATTGAAAGCCCTTCTCTAAGGCATGGGATATGCCTAAATTATTACCCCCCGTAAATCCCAGATTGATAGATGAGGTAATAAAAACCACCTCTGGAAAGAGCCCCTTAAGCTTGTTCAAGGAATCATCTGTGGATCCATTATCCACCAAAATTACTTGATAGTGAGGATAGCTGATCTTCCTGAGGGATTCAAGGCAGGCTTTAGTAAAGTCAAAGCCGTTCCAATTAAGCAGGATAATGGCTACCGAAGAGTGTTTTATAGAAGGCTTCAAAATGAGGAGTGTTTTTCCCTTTTAATAAGAATAAACAAGTTATAAAAATGAACACTTCGGTAGCTAACAGGCCGTAGGCTAAGCCAATTCCTCCAAAGAGATAGCCGAGCCCAGTACAGGATAAAATCATAAAGCAGCAAGACATCCAAGTAGCACTGAACAACAACTTGTTAAGATTCTCGACAAGAATCATTATCATATTCGCAATATTAAGACTCGCGAGAAGAGGCACAAAACTTAGCATCCTCAAGTAATTAATCGATTCTTCCAGATCCTTTTTTGAAAGGAACCATATAATCTGAGGTGAAAACAAGAAGACAACAACGGTGGTGATTAAAGAGAGGAATATCGCGCCGACATATATTTTTCTCAAAAATGCATAAAACTGAAGAGGATCGGTGCTAAATAATTTACTGGCATTTGGATATACGGCTTGGGTAATTAAAGTTGGTACCATTCTAAGCACCATGGTTATCTTTTCTGCCATACTAAACATGCCCAAAACGGTGGCACTGGCAAAAAAACTTAAAATAATCAATCCCCCACTCACAGATAAATAGGAAGCAACGCCAGAAAGAAACAGGGGGAAATTATCTTTCCAAGAACGCAACATTGCCTTCCATTCCGGGAAGACCAATCTGATTTGAAGCTTAAAATGGATATACCCGATTAATAAAAGGTTTAATCCGAAGGCAGTAAATCCCAATAGAAAATTAACCCACTTGGCATCTTCCGGTGCCCTAATAAACAGGATTAATGCCGCCAGGTACAATCCCTTACTGAACAAATTGGCTAAAGACACCCATCTCATTCTCTCCAAGCCTTGGAAAAACCAGGTTGACTGGGTGGCTTCAGAGAATAGCAAAAGCAGAGAAAATAGGAGGATTATTCTATAACCACTAAAAAAATCAAAGGCCATGATCAAGATTCCAAGAATCACACAGGCCAGTATCGCAAATAGCAACTTACTGAAAAACACCCTTGAAGCCACTTCAGACATGGCATGGGAGCTTTCCTGATTGATTGCTATTTCGCGGGGACCGCTTAGGTTAAACCCAAAGGTCACCCATACATTGGCCAAATAAACCGCAGAAAGAGAAAGATTGACCAGTCCAAATTGATCTACTCCCAATGACTGAATCAGGAGCGGCATCGATATCAAGGAGATTAATACATTGGATATCTGGATGATGAATAAAAAAACAAAATTTTGAAAGGACCTATGCCTGACAAGTTGAAACACCCTATCGAAACCCAATCTTCCAAGCATCAGCCTTGATTAAAAATTACACTTATTGCTGCAGGTGTACCCGGACCAGAGAGGTGATATAAATATAAAATATGACGATTATAAAACTGAGGAAAGCGCCCACTACTATTCCTACGCCTAATTTGATCCTCGATTCTTCTAAAGGAAACCTAGGGCTATCGATAACCTGAATAAGTGGTGAATTGTTGCGGTGGTTGATCTTGGCGATTTCGAGGTTTTTGACGATTTCCTCGTAAACGGCTATAGAAGCTTGGACATCTACCTGGCTACTCCTTGAAGCTACTGTTCCACTTTGGAGGAGAGGATTGGGGTTCGGGACCTGATCCTGCACCCGTGCGTACCTTTTGATACTCTCATCCAGCACACGCCTTACACTGTCAGACTGGGTTTGAAGAATGGCCAGGTTCTCCCCTGTCTTCTTAGTTTTAGTCAGCGCATAAAATTCATTGACATTGGACACCAATGTCTCATTAAAGACCTTCGAAAATGGCTCATCTTTGGATTTGATAACGACTTTGATAATGCTCAGTTTTCTGTCCGGCTTATCGACGATCAGATTTCTCTTCTTGATCTCCTTCACCACCTCTTTAACTACACTATCCTGTTTAACGGAAAATTCCTCTCTTGGTAAGCTGAAATTCAGTTGGGAGAAATCCACTTCATCGGCCCATCTTTTCTCCAACTTATTGAAATCGATGTATCGGTCAATCAGAAGGTGACTTGAATCTCCTTCTTCAAAAGGGCTAAGCAAAGTCTTAGAAATCATACTCTCTGACTTGTACAGTTCCATGATGTTGTCTCCTTGAAAGAGTCCGTTTCCTGTGCCGAGAGAACCTAAATTTACGCCTAACAGTGACGCAATTCCAGACATTCCCCCCATGCTCCCCATGCTTGTTTCTTCCAATACAAAGCTGGACTCGGCGGTATATACCGGCTTCTTTACAATGGAAGCCAAAGCTCCCAACACAGCCCCGGCCAAAATGGCTACCGCTATCAGTCTCCACTTTCTCCTAAATACCTCTACCCACGAACCCATACGGAGTAGCAATTCCCTGAGGGTAATTTTATCGTCAATGATGTGTTTTTGATCGGGCATTAATGACTACTTGTTGTTGAAATCAATTTGTGTAAGAATTAATGCCAAAGTGGCCAAACCCGTAGAGATACCGATGATTTCCCCTGGCATAAAAGGAATTCTTGGCCCTTTGGAAGGAACAATAATTTCAGCTCCCGGCTCAACTGGGGGATAAGACTTAAAAAACAAGAAGTTTTTAGTGCGGGCCACCTCTCCATTTGCATATACCACATAGGTTCTTCTCTTTTTGGCGCGGTTGTCAAAACCTCCCGCACGGTTGATATAAAAGCTCATGGGCCTATTTTCTTCATGCCTCACCGTTGTTGGGTAAATAACATCCCCCCTAAGGCGGACGGTCTGTAGCTGCTTGGGAATGCTGATGATATCCCCTTCCTCAAGGATCAGATCGTGTCCGGATCCCGGGTTAGCAATAATTGTAGCCAGGTCGATGGCTATGGCTTCTGTTTCTTTGATTTTAATATTCGTAAGTCCGGACCTGTTTTGCGTGATATCGGTCAATACTTCCGCGCGGGATTGAGCCAATATATCCTCAGCTTCGTTGTTCATCGCAGAATCAGAACTAGGTCTATTTAACCTTTTCAGGATCATCGCTTGGGATTCGGAGGGGTCAACAGCTTCAGTGGCCAGCCGCTCATATAAATTAAGCAAGTCTCTCTCTTTTCGGATCTTATCCGATTCAGTTTGATAGAACTCTGTTCTGCGGATCAAAGTCGCTCCCTGGGGATAGGCAAATTGGGTAAGTCCGCCAGCCCTCCGGATGATATCGGAGATCCTTTCGTTGGCATTCCCTACGGCATACTGACCCGGAGAATTGACCTGCCCATCGATCTGAATCAGTTTCTCCAAAGCAAAATTGGGCTTTCTTCTGATCAATACATTATCAAACGGCTGCAAGGTATGGGAATTCCCACTAAAACTTAAATCCGGATTGATCTGCACAGGTATAATTTCCGAAATGCCGCCCGCATCAATACTTTGTGTCCTCCTAGCAATTTCGATATTAGAAGAAGAGGCAGCTTCTCTTAACCCTCCTGCGGCTACTATCAGGTCTTCCACGGTCATATTACTGGAATAGGGGTAAATCCCCGGCTCCCTTACTTCCCCGGTGACCTTGACGTAAAATTCCTCATTCAAGTCATAGATCGAAGCAATCCTCACGATATCTTCGGCTTCCAGCAAAACATTTTGAGCGGTGCCCGCCAGTACTTCCTTCAGATTTACTTGAATAAGTTCAGTAGTAAGATCCGCTCTGGTCCTCAGAATGGATGCGCTCTGAAGGTATGCTTCCCCCCGCAAACCTTCGGCCTTATTAATTAGATCCAATAGCGTAAGCCCTTCGGATAAGGCGTAATTGCCTTCCCTAAAAACCGCACCCTTAATCTGCACCCTGTTATTGAAACGATCCAGTATTTTCCCCACCGTGTATTTATCTCCCCCCTTCACCGAGAATATGCCGAATTGATCCTGATAAACATCGGAAACAGCTTTTTCCTTACCCGTGTTTCGAATCACACCCACCCTGTCCTTAAATGCGGCATCGGTAAATCCTCCTGCATATTGAAGCACATCCTGGAAATTTTCACCCTCCTTTACTTCAAATATCAAAGGCCGCTTCACTTCTCCCTGAACCTGGACACGGGCAGAGAAAGGTTCCACTAGGATCACATCCTGATCCTGAAGCTGCTGGGTGAGGTTCGCTTCCCCCCGCGTCAAAAATTCATAAATGTCTATCGTTGCTATTTGTTGGTTGTTTCTGATCAGCTTGACATTTCTCAAAGTACCATTTACATTGGGACCGCCTGCCGCATATAGCGCATTAAATACCGTACTGAAGGCGCTGAGGGTGAATGTGCCCGGAAGCCTCAATTCCCCCACCAAATGCACCTGAATGGTTCTGATATTGCCCAAGGATATCTGTAAAAATGTGGAAGGATTGTTGCCTGACAAACCCGTAAAATAGGGGGTTAGTCTATTTTTGATTACTTGGCTGGCTTTCTCAATGGTTAATCCCGACACGTTGATAGGGCCTATGTTCTCCAAGATCAGATTTCCCTCGGGAGTGACATTGGCCTCATAATATCGCTCAGACTGCCCGTAAATATCGATATAGAGCATATCTCCAGGACCTAGAATGTAGGATTGAGGGGTGGCCAAATTCAAATTAGGTTCGAAATTTAACCTCCGATCCTTGTTGTAAAACAAATTCATCCCGAAGAGATTTGATTCATTTGCCTCCAGTTCAAAATCTTCCTGAAAGGTAAAAAGACCACGGGTTATTTCGTTAAAATCCGTCTGCCTGCGGGGTTCCCGTTTAGACGCCTCACCCGATCTGACTCCCCCTGACCCTTGTACATCCAAATCTTCCAGTCTTTTCCTAAGCTTCTCCAATTCCGCATCCGGAACCCCGCGGACTTTGGCCATCTGGAGGAGTTCAGCTTCGGAAAGCCCGGACGAACTTGCCCGTTTTACCAATTCCTGTAACTGCGCATCCGATAATTCATCCACCTTGATCGTTGAAATGTCCGGGATGGTTTGCGCAATGGCGGGGCTGCCACCCACAATAGCCACCAAAACGCATAGAAAGAATCCAATGATAAACGTGCGGAGAAACCTAATATGGGAAACAAACATGGAGTTTATAAGATATTTATTGCAACTTACAAATAGCTTCGCCACTTCAATCCCATCTCAGGGCGAAAAGGTGAATATTTTAAAAGATAGTTCCTATAAATAGGAACCAATTGCAAAGATAATTATTCAATCCTTTTGAGGGTGGTTCTTGTGAATTAAATGCTTATTAACTGTTCTTTAGCCCCTATTAAGGAAATTACTGGCTTGTTTAATGTTTTCACCTAGTAAAAAAAGCTAAATTTGAAGCGGAAATCCGATTCACATACACAAAGCGATTTGCCAGCGTTTGAAAGATTATGAAGATACAATCCTGTTTATGCTTTTTGATTTTATTGGCTTTTTTCTCTTGTAAAAAGAGTTCTTCTCCCTGTGAACTCTCTGATGAAATTCTTCAGGTTCCGATTGAAGTGAAAATCGAAAGGATAGAGACTAAACTCTTTGAAACCACTGACACCGCTGATATCCTGTGGGTCATGGAAGAGCATCCAGAATTTACCAGACAATACCTTCAAGAAAACCTTTATGAAAGCAGGAAAGAACTAGCGGCAGAACTTCTTCAAATAAACCAAGACAGCGCTATGCAGGAATTGTACGGCGAAGTCATGTTACATTTTCCAGATATTTCCGAAGTTGAAAAAGAATTGGAAAACGCCTTTAAATACATCCGCTATTATTTCCCGGAATTTAAGATCCCAAAAGTCTATACCATGGTCAGCGGCTTTAATTCAGATTTGCTCATGAGTGAGGACGTTGTCGTGATTGGCTTGGACTATTTTTTGCCCGAAGAACATAAATTCCAACCTGTGGATCTCCCCAAATACATCACCAAACGCTATCAAAAAGACTACATCGTTCCCACCATCCTCGTAGCTCTCTCTTCCCAATTTAACGCGACGGACATGAACGACAATACCTTATTGGCTGAAATGATTTACTATGGTAAGGCCTATCATTTTGTAAAAACAATGATGCCGTGCACACCAGATGAGTATATCATAGGCTACAGCTCCGAAGATATCCAAAAAAGCTACGCCAATGAGGAAATGATTTGGTCCCATTTTATTGAAAACGAATTACTGTTTGAAACCAACCCTTTTGAAATTCGGAAATATACTGGTGAAGCGCCGTTTACGGACGCGATCAGTATGGAGGCTCCGGGGAGACTGGGCAGATGGTTGGGGTGGAATATCGTGGACGACTATCGGTTCAACAATTCCCTCAACATCAACGAATTGATGGAGGAAAGAAGCGCGGACAAAATTTTCAGGCAGTCAGGGTATAAACCCCGTCGGTAGAATCCAACTTAAATTTCACCGGATCAAGGGTGAATAGGAGCAATTCTATGGCTCTTTCTTTAGAAAAATGAGAGACTGCCAAGTTTCGGGCGTTTTTCTGGGCGTCTTTTAATTTGGATGGATGGGCTACAAATTCCTCCAATTGTAAGACGGTCTTGCCGTGATTTTTATAAGTGTGATATAGCCCCAATTGATGCTCTTTTACAAGGTTTTCCACCCAGCCTTTTTGGTTGATCAATATAGCTTTGCCCATGGATATCGCATCAAAAAACTTGTTTGGACTGTTGGTCCGCAAAACGGGAACATGGTCAAACGAAATATACGCCATGTCTGCGGCAGTCAACAATTCATAAACCTTCCATTTATTTCCATAGGGATAAAAATGGACATTCTTTAGTGCTAAACTCCCTGCGATCTGCTTTAATTCGTCCTCTTCTTTTCCGGCTCCCATGAGCAGAAACTGCCAATCCTTTGACTGATTTTGGGCTTCCTTGGCAAGTCCCAAAAAATCATGAAGGGAATTGACCGGACCCATGGCTCCGGTGTAAGCAATGGTAAATTTATCCTTAAGACCAAGCTTCTCCATCACTCGTACATCCTTCCTCTTAGGCAAGAAAAACCGGGTATCACTAAAGTTGGGAATTAAAACGGGGTTGGTCTGGGGAATTTTAGCACTGATATAATTTTTAATGCCGGGAGACAGCGCCACAACCTTCAGCGCATGGCGATAAATTCGCTCTTCCAGATGATACAGGCTTTTCTGAATCAACTTGTTCCTAATCACCCCCAATTGGATCGGTGCTTCCGGCCAAAGATCCCTTACTTCAAATATATAAGGAACGGCAAATTTCTTTTTTGCCCACAACCCTATCCATCCTACTGTCAAAGGGGTGGAAGTGATGTAAAGTAACTCTGCCCGAGGCAGTTTTTTGATCAGGCTTTTTGCTTGCCTGACAAACCGTAAAAAAGATGCCGCCCTTCTGAAAACCCCAAAAGTGTTGTCATAAAATACCGGCAAGTAGTGAACCCGGATTCCATCAACCAGTCTGAAATCGTACTGTTTACTATTATGAGCAGTAACCATTTCCACGTCCACTCCAGCCTCCACCAATCCTCTTGCTAAGTGGTACGATCGAATTGCCCCCCCTTCTTCTGGAGTCTTAAAATACTGATGAATATAGATTACTTTCATAACGATTGCTTTTCCTTCCATGAAGCCAGGACGAAAAGATTCCAGAGTTGAAGAAAACTCTGCTGTACATGGTCTTGGGGACAACGACCCAACTGACGCATATCTTCAGGAAAATCCATGCCAGAGATTGATTCAAACCTTTGGATCGTAGAAAAAACCTTCTCTCTGAACAAAGGCTCCGACGCCATCCATTCTTGCAACGGAAGCCCAAAGCCCATCTTTTTACGCGCAGCAATTTCTCCCAAGCCATCTTGCTTTAATATCTCCTTCATCCAATGCTTTGGATTTAAGGAAAGGTGTTGCTCTTCAGACATGCTATTGCTCAACGTGACTAGGGTTTCGTCCATATAAGGCGCCCTTCCCTCCACGCCATGTGCCATGGTGGCATTGTCATGGATCTTGAGGACATCATTTACCAGGTAGTACTGGCGATCCCAAGAGATAGCTGTCTTATAAGGCGATAATCCTTTGGGAAAATAGCGCAGAAATTCGGCTCTAAGATCAAGCGGGATAGTTTGAAGAGAGGAAAAATTCAAATAGGTTTCCTCAGGGGAAGACGATACCGCCTCAAACAACTTTTTCAGCCTTCTGGGCAAATATTTCGTCAGGAATTTCTTCCCAACCAAGTATTGCATCATCTGTTTATGTTTTAAGTAAAATTTGAAGGCTTTATGTCTGTCATATCCGCTAAACAGTTCGTCTGCCCCGGCACCACTGATCAAAACTTTAACGTGTTTTTTGGCCTCTTTAGCGATCATCCAGGTGAGAAAGCTTGCGCTGTCTCCTATCGGCTGGTCCAATGAAGCGATGTATTCATCCCAATGCAGAAGTACCGACTCAGGCGTTATCAAGACTTCATGATGGGGACAACGGTATTTGGCAGCAAGCGCAGCGGCAAATTTTGAATCACAGTACTTGCTATCATACTGGGGAGCAAAAGCTGCTGTAAAAGTGAATAGCGGAACGCCCGTCTCTTGATACCATGTGTGCAACAAAAGGCTGCTATCCACGCCCCCGCTAAGAATTACTCCCACCGGGACGTCTGCGTGGAAATTCTTCAAGACCAAATCCAAAACCAACTCCCTGAACTCGGGCACAGTGGGCAAATCAACCCGCTCTTCTTTAATATTTAAGATGGTCTTTGAAGCCACCCGGCCACCAAAATCAAGTACCATAACTTGGCCGGGCATCACCTGTTTTACGTTGCTAAAAAACGACCTGTCTGGGAAGGGGTGCCTTGAATAAAAATACGGCAGGTATTGTGTCGCATCCAATGACTTTCCAATCAACTCAGAGGCTGTTATACCTCTCGCTTCCGAAGAAAAAAGCCATCGGTCGTCTTTATGATAGTAGTAAAGGGGTTTTTTACCGAAAAGATCCCTTGTGATAATAATATTTCGCTTCTTCCTGTCCACAAAAATCAAGGCAAACATTCCCTGCAACCGCTCCACGCCTTTCTCTCCAAACTTCCTTAGCCAATGGATCAATACCTCTGCATCAGACCTGCTTTCGAACACCACCCCTCCCTCCAATAGCTCGTTTTTCAATTCCTGGTAATTGTACAAGGCGCCGTTCCACACCAGAATAGCTTCGCCATCTTGGGTCATTACGGGCTGGTTTCCGGCCTCCCCCAGCTCATGGATCTTGAGACGGTTCCCGGCCAAAAAAATGTTTGGTGTGACTTCTAGCCATGCGAAATGATCCGGCCCCCGGTGGCTTGTGGCGGCCATCATCTTTTGAACCGCCTCTTCCCCCTCTTGCCGGAAATTAAGTACCATATTAATCCCGCACATGCTTACTTGACTTTATCTTCAAGCATTTCCCTTTCCAATTGCATGGATATCCTGTTCTTCTCAAAATACCTGCAAAGGTAAGTGATAGGGCAAACCTCGCATTTCGGCTTTCTTGCCGTGCAAACATATCTGCCGTGAAGAATCAGCCAATGATGCGCCTTGTTCACCACCTCTGTAGGGAGATGCTTAATGAGTTGCTTTTCCACTTCGAGCGGAGTTTTGGCGGACAGAGGAACCAATCCAATCCTCTTGGAGACCCTGAAGACATGGGTATCCACCGGCATATTGGGTTGGTTCCAAACCACTGAAGTGATCACATTGGCTGTCTTTCTCCCTACACCAGGTAGTTTGATCAATTCGTTTACAGTGGAAGGAATTTCGCCGTCGAAATCCTCCACCAGCATTTTCCCCAAACCCAATAGATGCTTGGTTTTGTTGTTGGGATAGGATATTGTCTTAATGTAAGGGTATAGTTCGTCAAAGTTGGAAGAAGCCAAATGTAGCGGGGTGGGGAAATCCCT
>Ga0209075_1001210_pt1 | contig 24672 bp, 20 predicted proteins | sample Stecom2011_FD_187523 | JGI IMG/M metagenome (GOLD analysis project Ga0209075, IMG submission 187523) | Agricultural soil microbial communities from Utah to study Nitrogen management - Steer compost 2011 (SPAdes) (version 2) | ecosystem: Environmental > Terrestrial > Soil > Agricultural land...
ACCATCATATTCTTCGATAGAAACGATGAAATAACCTGTTTTATCTTCCAACGACCCTATTTGTATCAATTCATAATTATCCCGGTTCCCAATAGAAATCACATCTATCATAGAATCTATGCTATACTCATTTTTGTTATACGTCTCTCTAGACAAAAGTCCTATATATAATTCAAGATTAACAGTATCTTGGTATAAACAACATAGCAAAGAGTCTCCTACAATTTTACACCATATTTCTTTACTGACTTGATTTATATTTTTCTTATACTCGTTTTCAATGTCAATGGTATTTGTTGTCTTCACTTCATTATTTTCCTGACTTCGACAGTTTGTCATAAATAAAGAAAAAGAAGTGCTAAAATTATTTTCATAACAAAATTAATATATCTTAATGTGGTTCAGCAAATCCTTTTATTGGAGTTCCATTATATAGATTATTCCAATTTTGGGTTTATATAGGATCTACATCAATGACTAAACGAGCAGACTTATTGTAAGTGTGGCTGTAAAACTCATCAATTTTTGTTTTAATTAAACTTTTCACTTTTTGGTTAGAGGCTTCCTTCTCTATTTTGATACGAACGACTTTCAAATAGCTATTTTGAATACGTTTAACAACAGGAAATTCAGGTCCTAAAACGCGTTCTCCGAAAACTTCTCTTAATAAATGTGCTAAGTCTGCTGCAATTACATCAAGTTTGTTCGCATCTCTGTGCTTTAGCGTTAAGGAAATTATCTTGTAAAAAGGTGGATAATGATAGTTTTTTCTTTCAATGATCTCATTTTTATACATCCCTTCATAATCATGAGCTATCACATGCTCAATAATCCAATGTGTAGGGTTGTATGTTTGAATAACTACTGTTCCTCTTTTAGATTTACGACCTGCTCTTCCCGCTACCTGTGACATCAATTGATAACTTCTTTCAAAAGCCCTAAAATCAGGTCTTTTTAACATCATATCTGCATCCAATACACCAACTAATGTAACATTATCAAAGTCTAAACCTTTAGTTACCATTTGTGTTCCCACTAAAACATCTATTTTTTTATCTTTAAAGTCATTAAGTATAGTCTCATAACTAAACTTACTTCTTGTGGTATCTAAATCTAAACGTTGAATCCTAACACCAGGAATAATAATAGACAATTCATCCTCAATCTTTTCCGTCCCAAACCCTATCATTTTTAATCGGTTACTTTTACAAGCAGGACAAGCGCCTACGGGCTTGGTTAAATAACTACAATAATGACATTTTAAAATATTTTGATGCTTGTGATAAGTTAAAGAAACATCACAATTCACACAATTTGGGTTCCAATTACATACTTCACACATCCAGATTGGATTATATCCCCTACGGTTCTGAAATAAGATTATTTGCTCATCATTATCTAATGCTTCTCTCATTTTTTCAATTAAGAAACTAGAAAACATAGATTGCATTGTCTTACGTTTTCTTTCTTCTTGAAGGTCTGCGGTAAAAATTTCTGGTAATAACACATTTCCATAACGCTTCTTAAGTTCCACTAAGCCATATTTCCCTTCAAGTGCATTGTAATAAGTTTCCAATGCAGGAGTAGCGGAACCTAATAAAACTTTAGCTTTATGGATCACGCCTAACACAACTGACACATCCCGTCCATTATATCGGGGGCTGGGGTCGTATTGTTTAAATGAGGGCTCATGCTCTTCGTCGACGATAATTAAACCTAAATTGGTGAAAGGCAAAAATACAGCACTTCGGGCGCCTAATATAATTTGAAACTTTGATTGATCATTGCCTAATAAAGCATTCCAAATTTCTATTCTTTCATTTTGATTGAATCGTGAATGATAAACACCAACATTGGCTCCAAAATACTTTCTAAGTCGCTGAATTAACTGTGTTGTCAAAGCAATTTCTGGAAGTAAATACAACACTTGCTTCCCTTGCTCTAATTGTTCCCGAATAAGCTCTACATAAACTTCTGTTTTTCCTGAACCAGTAACTCCATGTAACAAAGTAACGTCTTTTTCCTTGAATGAATCTCGAATTTCTTGAAGTGCAACTTCTTGATCTTCTGAAAGTGTTTTAAATTCGCTATCCGCTTCTTCTACTTCATCTATTCTAGAAATTTGAAGACGTTGTGTCTTAAACACTAAATGCTTCTCCAATGTATTCACAGAAGACAAACTGGCACCTTTTTCAACTAACTCTGTCTTTAAAACTGGAAGACTTTTCCCCTCTTTAAAACCAAGCTGAAGATAGACCAATAAAGCCTCTAATTGTCCTTTCTTTTGTTTGCTACTTTCTAAATCTTGTATTAACGCTTCAATTTTATCTTCCGAAGTAAACTCCTCTGATAGCGTTACAAACAATTGTGTTTTAGGCGTATATTTCTGCTTTAACTCTTCCGTTGAAATTACGACTCGTTTATCTATCAAAGATTTTATAATCGGCTGAATTGTTTTAATGCCTAAAATCTCAGAGATTTCTTTTAAATCTAACTCTCCTCTAATTTCAACAGCTTCAAAAACCTGATATTCTCTATCTGTTAGTAAATCCACATTGGCATCATATTCTGGATGAAGAACAATTTTCGTTTCACTTCCAAGCTTAAAATTTGAAGGTAAAGCAGCATTCATCACATCGCCAATTGGTGCAAGGTAATAATTAGAAATCCAAGACCACAACTTCCACTGATTGCCATTTATTATAGGAGCTTCATCTAAAACTGCTTCAATATACTTCGTATTATAACTCGGAACTTCTTCATGAATAGCTGTAATTATTCCTGTTTGATACTTTGCTTTACCAAATGGAACAACTACCCTCACTCCTTTCATGATGTATTCATTGAGCTCAAATGGAACACGGTAAGTGAATACATTATCGATAGGTACGGGGACAATTACATCTACAAAATATGTCTTTCTTTCCTTCACACTCCAAAGTTATAAATGATGTGCTGATTTTCTTGTTTTTTGAATAAGATTTTAATAAAACAGCTAATAAGGTACACAATAAATTATGAGTAGTAAATTATATATCAACGTTTACTTAAAAAAAAGAATTATTATTTCTATATTTGATTAAGAAAACATCAAAACAATCTTTATGAATCCAGAGCTATTTATTGTCCCGTATGATTTCACGAGTGTTGGTGATACTGCTTTAAAGTCTGCTATTTATCTAGCTAAACCTAAAAGAGCTCAAATCATTTTATTACACCTTGTAGACCATGAGTCAAAGATCGATGATGCGCATCAAAGGTTAGAAGATGTAATTTCAAAACTAGATTTAAAAGTGAGTGACGGAACAGTATCTGCTCTTGTACACACAGGCAGTATTTTTGATGGAATATCAAAAGTTGCGGAAGAAAAGAATGCGACACTAATTATTATGGGAACCCATGGTGCTGTTGGTATGCAAAAGCTTTTTGGATCATATGCTATTAAAGTGATTAGTAGTTCAAGTGTACCGTTTTTGATTGTTCAAGATGGTGTTGAACGTGGAGATTTAAAAAAAATACTCATTCCTATCACGCTCGCAAAAGAAAGCTTACAAATTATTCACATTGCTTCCAAAATTGCCATCGATTTTGACGCTAAGATTAAAATCATTGCTGAAAAACAGAATGATCCAGTATTATCGGCTAGACTTGATATTTATTCTAAAATTATTAAAAAGCAATTTGAGGAACTCAATATCGACTATGATATTGAAACTATTAAATTAGAAAAATCCTTTCAAAAAACCATCATAGAATATGCTGTAAAGGAAAAGTATGACATAATTGCTGCAGCCCACTACACAGAGAGCTTGCTCCCTCAATTTGAGAGATTTACGCAAGGATTAATCACAAATAAAGAAAACATACCTTGTTTAGTGCTTAACGCAAAAGCGCTAAATAGCTTCTATTTCTAGAATTAGATTAAAAACTTAACGTAACTTTGCCAATTCATTCAATCGAATTGTTATTATGTCATATATTGGAAAGAACGTTGAACTATCTATTAATCGTTTCACTAGCGTGGGAGCTTATTTGGAAGATTTTAAAGGCTTTGAAGTCTTACTTCCGAACAAGTATCTCACCGACAATATGGAACTGGGTCAAAAGGTAGATGTATTTATCTATAATGATTCAGAGGACAGACCAGTGGCTACTACTGAAACTCCCTTGATTGAATTAAACAATTTTGCTTTTCTCACTGTGAAAGATGTAAATCAATTTGGTGCTTTCTTAGATTGGGGACTGGAAAAAGATTTATTGGTTCCCTTTAAAGAGCAAAACAGTAAAATGGTTGAAGGCGGAATCTATCTCGTGAGACTCATCGTGGATGAACAAACTAATCGCTTAATTGGAACGGCTAAAATCAACCGCTATTTAGATGAAAAACCAACAAATTTAGAAATTGGGGATGAAGTTGATTTGTTCGTCGCTGGAGCTACTGACTTGGGACAAAAGGTAATTGTGAACAACCGCTATGCTGGTCTAATCTTTGAAGATAGAATCGTTCAGCCTTTAGAGGATGGCCAGACGCTAAAAGGGTATGTAGAATTTATTCGTCAAGATGGAAAAATAGATATATCGCTTGTGCCTCTTGGAATAGAAAAATTTGACTTTTTCACAGAGCGATTATTAGAATATTTAAATGAGCATGGAGGTAAGATTGAGTTAACAGATAAGTCAGACCCAGATTTAATTCGTGCTGCACTGGGCATCAGTAAAAAGTCGTTTAAAAAAGCAGTAGGGAATCTTTACAAAAAGAAAATTATAAAACTTAACGACGACAGTATTGAACTAATAAGAAAGTAATTTCTTTTAATTTCTTTGAGCAATAAAAAAAGGACAACATCACTGTCATCCTTTTTCTTATCATTAATTCATTCAATATTATTCAGCACCTTGTCCAGCCTCAGCTTCTTGAGCACGTTTTCTGTACTCCATTGCTTTATCATCGTTTCCTGCATTTCTATGCACTTGGAACAACACATTTAACACTCCCACATTATGAGGATCTGTAGCAATATAAATTTCAAGCGGCTCAATTGCTTTTTTATACATTTCTTGACTTTCCATCATCGTTTTATTATAGTTCTGATCGTTTAAGTCCATCTGAGATGCAGTTGTTCTTAACTTATCAGCTCTACCGAGATAAAGTACTCCTAAATTGTATGCAGCTTCAGCATATTCCCCATCAATTTCGAGGGCTTTTTTCAAATGAGTTTCAGCTTTAGCGTATAAATACTCTACTTCTTCAGATTTTTCTTCATATCCTTCGTCTGAAATATTCATTTGCACGAATTCATTATATGCTTTATCAGCTACCGTCAAATAAATTGACCCCATATTGGAAAAGAGAACTTTATTATCCGGAGCAGCTTCAGCAGCAACATTAAAGAATTCCTCTGCTGTTTCCAAGTCGTTGTTAGCCAATGCTAAGTTCACCCCTGCTATGGCAAGATCTTCACTTCCAGGAATTACCTCTAGTCCTTTAGAAACGAACTCCAAAGCTGTTTCTGTTTCACCCGTTTTTTCTAATGTATCAATATAATTTCTTGCTGCAATAATTGCATTTGTTTTCATTCTATTGATACGCTCTTCTTCAAGTTTAGCAATTTTTTTTACTTGATACGCACCTGCAAAAGCATAAAATGAAAGCTCAAAGTTTTTAGCTTCAAACATCATTTCCCCCATGCTTACAGATTGGATGATTTTTTTGTTAAAGAAATCATCTGTTTCTCCTTTCCAACGTCTTTTTGTCCCCGCAATTTCAATAGATGATGAAATTACATTTAGAATTGAGTCAGGGTTTTTAGTAAAAGCTTCTAATTCATTACTTTCATCTCTCCCTGATATTTCCAACAAACCGAAATTAATCATTACATTATAATAATGAGCTTTAGCGTCCATCTTTGTTGACTCATGAGTCATTGCAGGGTCAATAAACTTTTTAGCTTCTATTAAATGTTCTTTAGCTTTATTAAAGTTTTGACCATAAAACTCGGTTTCATACTTTTGGTATTCCAAAGCGGCTGAAACCACATTATTATTTTGACTTATTCCATGTATAGCAAAGAACAAGGTCATTATCATTAATCCTATTTTTTTAATCTTCATGATTTTAAATTTTAATATTACATTACTTATTCTTCTTCATTATTCGTGCCATTATTTTCGTCGTTTTCTCCACCGGTTTCAACATCTTCATTTTCACCATCTTCTAGTACATCAACAACCTCTTCTTCTTTTGGCACTTTAGCAACTGCAGCAATTTCTTCATTCTTACCAAGTTTAATCATGATAACACCTTGCGCAGCACGCCCCATCACTCGAATTTGATCAATTGGAAGACGAATTGTAATACCATTTTTAGTAATAATCATCAAGTCATCTTCATCTGTTACGTTTTTAATGGAGATTAAATTACCTGTTTTCTCGGTAACATTCATAGTTTTTACACCTTTTCCTCCACGGTTCGTCACACGGTAAATTGGTTCTCCTGTTTCTGGGTCATTGAAGTACGAACGCTTACCATATCCATTTTCTGAAACCACCAAAATAGAGTTTTCACTGTCAGGATCTAAGCTAATCATTCCAATTACTTCATCATCTTCAGTACTCATGGTTACCCCTTTCACACCGATAGAGTTTCTTCCCACAGTCCTTACAGTGGATTCATTAAATCGAATCGCATATCCAGATTTTTTCGCTAAAATCAACTCTTTATGACCGTTGGTTAATTTAGCTTCAATCAATTCATCGCCTTCATTAATATTAATTGCATTAATACCATTTGCACGAGGGCGAGAATAAGCTTCAAGGATTGTCTTCTTAATAATCCCTTTCTTTGTACACATGACGATGTAATGATTATTAATGTACTCTTCATCTGTCAAGTCTTCTACATTAATATATGCCTTAATTTTATCGTCTTGTTCAATATTAATCAAGTTCTGGATTGCTCTACCCTTTGACACTTTACTTCCCTCAGGAATTTCAAACACACGCATCCAATAACATTTACCTTTTTCTGTAAAGAACATCAGGTAGTTATGGTTAGTTGCCACAAAAATAGACTCTAAAAAGTCTTTATCTCTTGTTGTAGAACCTTTTGAACCTCTTCCTCCTCTATTTTGTACTTTATACTCATCAAGGTTTGTTCTTTTGATGTATCCAGCATGTGAAATTGTGACTACCACCTCTTCATCAGGAATTAAATCTTCAATTCTCATTTCTGAGGCAGAGTATTCTATTTGAGAACGTCTTTCATCACCGTATTTTTCTTTGATATACTCCAATTCATCTTTGATGATTTGCATTCTTCTTTCTCTATTTGCAAGGATATCTTTTAAATCTGCAATGGTAATCATTAACTCCTCATACTCTGATCTCAGCTTATCCTGCTCAAGACCTGTCAATTGTCTTAATCTCATTTCCACAATTGCCCTTGATTGAATCTCGGACAACTTGAAACGCTCCATTAAGTTTTCACGTGCTTCATCTGGACTACTAGAACCTCTAATAATTTTAATTACTTCATCAATATTATCAGAAGCAATGATTAGACCTTCTAAAATATGTGCTCTTTCCTCCGCTTTTTTAAGTTCAAACGTCGTTCTTCTCACCACTACTTCATGGCGAAAATCAACGAAATGACCTATAATTTGCTTTAAATTTAGAAGTTCTGGTCTTCCATTAACTAAGCAGATATTATTTACAGAGAATGATGTTTGTAATCCTGTATATTTATACAATTTATTTAAGACCACATTCGGGATAGCATCACGTCTTAATTCATACACAATACGCATTCCGTTTCTATCCGATTCATCACGAATGTCTGATATCCCATCCAATCTACCTTCATTGACAAGATCAGCGGTTTTCTTAATCATTTCCGCTTTATTTACCAAGTATGGTATTTCGGTTACAACAATATGCTCCCTTTCTGTTTTGGGATTGATTTCAATATTTGCTTTTGCACGTATTACTACTCTACCTTTTCCAGTTTCAAAAGCGCTTTTCACGCCTTCATATCCATAAATGATACCTCCTGTAGGAAAATCTGGTGCCTTAATATGCTCCATCAATCCTTCAACCTCAATATCTGGATTATCAATATATGCAATTGTACCGTCTACCACCTCGTTTAAGTTGTGCGGCGCCATATTTGTTGCCATTCCGACAGCAATACCGCTAGCGCCATTCACTAATAAATTTGGGATTTTAGTAGGTAAAACGGTCGGCTCCGTCATACTGTCATCGAAATTATTTCTAAAATCTACAGTTTCTTTATCTAAATCGGAAAGCATCTCTTCTGAAATCTTCTTCAATCTTGCTTCCGTATATCGCATTGCAGCAGGACTATCTCCATCAACCGAACCAAAGTTACCCTGACCGTCTACTAGTTGATATCTCAATGACCAAGGCTGTGCCATCCTAACCATCGTATCATATACAGAGCTATCTCCGTGTGGGTGGTACTTACCAAGCACTTCCCCTACGATTCTTGCCGACTTTTTATATGGCCGGTTTGAATATACCCCCAACCCTTGCATCCCATACAACACACGTCTGTGCACTGGTTTTAAACCATCACGCACATCCGGAAGAGCACGTGACACAATCACAGACATCGAATAATCGATGTATGAGGACTTCATTTGATCCTCAATGTTTACTTTAATAATTTTTTCGCCTTCAGCTTCTGCCATCTTGTCATTATTTTAATTATTGCACGATAATTGTCGTGACTTTTAAAGAATGTTCGAAAGTAATGATTTTATTTGAGTAAAATAGTGAATTATTCTATATTTATAAACAAAATTCTGTGAATAATTGTGAACAACTTTAAACCATTTCAAATATAAATCGTTTTAACTTTGAAAGTTATACACTGTATTTAATAAATACAATTTTTTAATTATGTATATTGTAAATTATGGAGGCAAAATTTTCACCTAGAGTAAAGGATGTAATTAATTATAGTAGGGAGGAAGCTTTACGTATAGGTAATGATTACATAGGCGTTGAGCATCTTCTATTGGGTATCATCCGAGAAGGAGAAGGCTTGGCTATGCGTGTGCTTAAAGAATTTAATTTAGACATTGATCAGATTCGTGTCTTGATTGAATCTTACCTAAAAAAGTCTGCAACAAACTCTCCTGCAACGCTCGCTAACATACCATTAGTGAAACAAGCAGAAAGGGTGCTAAAAATAACTTATTTAGAAGCAAAACTGTTTAAAAGTCCAGTCATTGGAACTGAACACTTATTATTATCTATTCTTAAAGATGAGAATAGCGTAGCTTGTCGTACTCTTAACAAATACGGCATTCTTTACGAAAACATTAAAGATGAAATTGACATGCTATTAGAAGAGAACAATCCAAAGTTTGAGTTTCCTGGCTCGGAAGATTCGGGGAGCAATCCATATGAAGGTGGAGGCTCTGGAAATCCAAGAAGAGGTGCTGACGCAAAGTCAAAAACACCTGTACTGGACAACTTTGGTAGAGACCTGACCAAACTTGCTGAAAATGACCAACTAGACCCTATTGTCGGTCGAGAAGAAGAAATTGAGCGAGTGAGTCAAATTCTTTCACGTAGAAAGAAAAACAACCCAATACTCATTGGAGAACCAGGGGTAGGAAAAAGTGCAATTGCTGAAGGTTTAGCATTGCGAATTGTACAGCGCAAGGTTTCTCGTGTGTTATTTGAAAAAAGAATTATTTCATTAGACTTAGCTTCTTTAGTAGCGGGTACTAAATACCGTGGTCAATTTGAGGAAAGAATGAAAGCGGTAATGTCGGAAATCGAAAAGAATCCCGATGTAATCCTATTTATTGATGAAATTCACACCATTGTAGGTGCGGGTGGAGCAAGTGGTTCCCTAGATGCATCCAACATGTTTAAACCAGCCTTAGCGCGTGGAGAAATTCAAGTAATTGGTGCAACAACACTTGATGAATACCGTCAATACATTGAAAAAGATGGCGCTTTAGAACGTCGATTCCAAAAAGTATTAGTAGACCCTACATCTTTTGAAGAAACAATTGAAATTTTAGGAAACATCAAAGATAAATATGAAGATCATCACAATGTGATTTATACGCCAGAAGCGATTAGAGCTTGTGTAGCTTTAACTGAACGCTATATTTCTGACCGTCACTTGCCAGATAAAGCAATTGACGCACTAGACGAAGTAGGTTCAAGAGTTCATATCACGAACATTAAAGTTCCGAAAATCATTATTGAGATTGAGGAGAAAATCGAAGAGATTAAAGAAAAGAAAAATGCAGTGATTAAATCACAACAGTATGAAAAAGCTGCAGAACTTCGTGATACTGAAAAGAAATTGGAAGACCAACTAGAGACTGAAAAGTTGAAATGGGAACAAGAAACTAAAGATCAAAAAGTTACTGTCACAGAAGAAGACGTAGCTAACGTAGTGGCTATGATGACAGGAATTCCTGTTCAACGAATTGCAGAGAAAGAAAGTGGCAAATTAGCCAAAATGGCAAAAGAGCTTAAAGAGAAAATCATTGGTCAGGACGAAGCAGTGAATAAAGTTGTAAAAGCTATCCAAAGGAACCGTGCAGGTCTTAAAGATCCAAACAAACCTATTGGTTCTTTCTTCTTCCTTGGTCCAACAGGAGTGGGTAAGACTTTGCTGACAAAGATTTTAGCTAAACAACTGTTCGACTCTGAAGATGCATTGATTCGTATCGATATGTCTGAATACATGGAGAAATTCTCAATCACTCGATTAGTAGGAGCACCTCCGGGATACGTGGGCTATGAAGAAGGAGGACAATTAACTGAAAAAGTGAGAAGAAAACCTTATTCAATCATTCTTTTAGACGAGATTGAAAAGGCACATCCTGACGTTTTCAACCTCTTGCTTCAAGTGCTAGATGAAGGACACATGACAGATGGTTTAGGAAGAAAAATCGACTTTAAAAACACCATCATTATCATGACTTCTAATATCGGTGCACGTCAACTACAAGATTTTGGAACTGGTGTAGGTTTTGGAACAAGTGCAAAAATTGCATCCACAGAAGACGACCAAAAATCAGTCATTCAAAATGCATTAAGAAAAGCATTCTCGCCTGAATTCTTAAACCGTGTAGATGATATGATTTTATTTACTCCACTTGAAAGAGAGGATATCTACAAAATCATTGACATCGAGTTACAACACTTGTATAAACGAATCACTGATTTAGGTTATCAAATTGAATTACAAAAAGCAGCGAAAGATTTTATCGTAGAAAAAGGATATGATTCTAAGTTTGGAGCGCGTCCATTAAAGCGTGCAATCCAAAAATACATAGAAGATTTATTAGCTGATGAGATTGTAAATAACAAAATCAAAGAAGGCGATAAAATATTATTGTCTTTAAATAAAGAAAAAGACGGACTCATTTCATCTATCACTTCAAATGATAAAGTCGAAGATTCTGAGAACGAAAATAAATAATTGATTTTTTTTAACATCATAGAAGGGAGTCTAACCACTCCCTTTTTTAATCTTTAAAAATGAGAAAACTGTTTTTATTTTTAGGGTTTACCTTTGTTCTATCTCAACTCATTTTTTCTCAAGAAAACCCTACTTTAGTTGAGATTCCTCACGAAGTTTTCGTGAATAAAGGCGCTAATAATTTTGATAAAATCTTAATTCAAAACCAAAGTATTAAAGAAAAAGTCAAAAAGCTTCATGCCTTTGATGAACTTGGCCATGAACTTACGGTGAGAACAAATACATTTGAGGAATACTGGGAAACTTATAGCGAATCTTGGTACCTAATTCAATTTAAAAAAGATAGACCTCCTCTCCTTCTGTTTAAAGGCTATAAATTCTACAATGACGAAAGAGAATTTATTGACATTTTTGATATTGAACAGCCACAAGGAAAACGTCTACAATTCAGTGAAGTAGGAAGATTACTTGCCTATAAAATCAATCCACACACAAAAGAATTAGTGTTATTTACCCATAAATATCCTTGTTGTAGAAGTGCAAGTCACAATATTTACACCCTTCGCCAAATCAACAATAAAATTGTACAAAACGATCGTTTTTTTGTAGGGAGAGACCGCGGCGATATGGTTGGACCATTTTTTCCAGACACAGTATCACATTCAAAAGAATTTGAACGCCTAAAAGAACGAAAAGCCTTGAGATGGTCGCCTGCTGTAGTCGAAAAAGATGCTTTAATTGGCTGGTCACCGTCAAACTTAATCATTCACTATAATGAAGGGGCTTTATACAAAGTTTTAGGAGAACAAGATGGCTGGCAATTTGTTTTGTTTTTTAGCGGAATTGCAGAAGAGCAAAGCCTCATGTTAAATTACACCAACTTTTTGCACAAAGGTGTTTACGGTTGGATTAAAAAATAAGTTATTTTACAAAACTCTATTATCTTTGCCTCCACAATGAAGTTAAACTACAAAGAGAAATTAAATCATCCCGTTTTTAAGGTTACCCGTGACATTGTAACTCAGGAAGGGTTAGAGGCATACGTAATTGGAGGTTTTGTAAGAGATTTATTACTTGATAGACCTTCAAAAGACATTGACATTGTCGTTGTAGGAAGTGGATTAGAATTAGCTAAAAAAGTAGCTGAAAAGCTTAAAGTAAAAAAAGTTACACAGTTCAAATCTTTTGGAACAGCACACTTTAAATACAAAGATTTAGAAGTTGAATTTGTCGGTGCCAGAAAAGAGTCCTATCAACGCCATTCGAGAAAACCAATTGTTGAAGATGGAACTCTAGCAGACGATCAAAACAGAAGAGACTTTACCATTAATGCGCTGGCTTTAAGCTTGCACGAAGATAACTTCGGAGAGTTAATTGACCCTTTTGATGGCCTATCTGACTTGAAGAATGGAATTATTAGAACGCCACTCGACCCATTAGTAACTTATTCAGATGACCCGCTAAGAATGTTGCGTGCCATTCGATTCGCTACACAGCTAGACTTTAAAATTGAAATTAATAGCTTAAAGGCTATCAAGGAAAATTCGGAACGACTTTCAATTATATCAAAAGAAAGAATTTTAGAAGAGTTAAATAAAATCATTCTTTGTGATACACCATCAAGAGGTTTTAAACTTTTATACTCTACACATTTATTACATATCTTCTTTCCAGAATTAGTAGCTTTAGCTGGGGTTGAGACCATCAATGGACACTCTCACAAAGACAACTTTTATCATACACTCGAAGTTTTGGATAATATCTCTAAAGTTTCTGATAATTTATGGCTTCGCTGGGCTGCTATTATGCACGATATTGCCAAAGCACCAACGAAGCGCTATCATAAAAAAGTAGGATGGACATTTCATGGTCATGAAGATTTAGGAGCCAGAATGGTACCGAAAATTTTTCGTCGCTTAAGACTTCCTATGGACAACAAAATGAGGTATGTTCAAAAGCTTGTTCGCTTGCACCTGCGTCCGATAGCTTTAGTCAAAGGTGATGTTACAGACTCAGCCATTCGACGACTTTTAAATGAAGCAGGTGACGACATTGATGACTTAATGTTACTATGTAATGCTGACATTACTTCTAAAAATGAGTTTAAAATAAAGCAATACAGAAAAAACTTCGACCTCGTAAAAGAAAAACTTAGAACAGTTGAAGAAAAAGATAAAGTAAGAAACTTTCAGCCTCCTATTAACGGAGATATTATCATGAAAACATTCGATATCACTCCACGAAGTGAAATAGGCGTCATTAAAAACAGAATAAAAAAAGCTATTTTAGATGGTGAAATTCGTAATGATTATGATGAAGCTTATCAAATGATGCTTGAATTAGGTAAAGAATTAGGCTTAAAATTAAGAAATTCTATATCTTAGGCTAAGATTATAAATGTTCATTTAAAAACATGGCAGGGTTAAAATTTAGAGTACTACTCGACAGTATCGAAAACACGGAGGTGTATAGGGATATTTTAGTGAGCGAAGAGTTTAACTTCGAACAGTTCTATCACACGATTATAGATACATTTGGTTTATCTAAAGATCAAATGGCTTCTTTCTTTGTCAGCGACGAAGAATGGGATAGAGGGGAAGAACTTTCTCTCTTGGATATGTCATTTGAAAGTTCATTTGATGAATCGGAAGCACCAAAAGAAATGAGAAAAATCCTGATTAAGGATAGGATAAACAATTTGGATCAACGTTTTATTTTGATTCATGATTTTCTCTCCATGTGGATTTTCTTGATTGAGCTTACTGAAATTGTTCCAGGTGATGTGGAAAAACCAGAGATTTTATTATCCATTGGAGAAATACCTGAAGAATTAAAGAAAACAGGTCCTAACAGAGATGATTTTAACTTTGAAAGCGAATTTAATCCCGACGCAGACCCTTTTGACTTAAACGGTTTTGACGATTTTGATGATGATGAATTTTATGATGATTACAACGATCACGACCTTTAAAAATGTTTAGCAAAGACCCTATAGGAAAAGCCATTCGGGATTACCATACGAATAATTCTCCAGAAGACATCATCGTAGAAAGCGACATTACAGATGATGATATTATCCCTATTGATTATCTTTTCCGAACATATGAAGAGTTTCCTGAACTCGAAAAGGTAGCTATGAAACATTGTAATGGTGAAATTTTGGATGTAGGCGCTGCTGCTGGACCACACACAAAATATTTGTTAGAGCAAGGTTTTTCTGTGAGCACAGTGGAAGTAAGTCCAAATGCGCATGCTTATTTAAAAGAAACATATCCTAAAGCAAAACATCACCTCACTCCTATTTTAAATCTAACTGACCAGTCTTATGATACCATTTTATTAATGATGAATGGAATTGGACTTGCTGGCACTTACCATGAAGTAGTTCCCTTCTTAAAACATTTATCAACCTTGCTAAAACCTGGTGGTAAAATCCTTGCAGAATCTACAGACGTGATTGATATTTTTAAAGACGAAGAAGGAGGAATGTGGGTTGATTTGAATGCAGAATACTATGGCTCTTTTCGATTTAACATGAAATATAAGGGTGTCGAAAGTGGATGGTTTGATTGGATTTATATCGATAAAACAACTTTAAAAAACCTTGCAAAAGAAGCAGACCTATCTATTGAAATACTTTATGAAAATCAAGAATCATTTTTAATGCAATTACAAAAACTCTAAAATTATGAAAAAAGCAATTTTATTTTTTACTTTACTTGGATTTTTAATTCCCTTTAGTACAGCACAAGAGACACCAAGTTCCTCACTTCTTTGGGAAATTACTGGAAAAAAAGTAAAATCTCCTTCCTATCTTTTTGGAACCATGCATTTAATTCCAAAGAAAGATTTTCTTTTCCCTGAAAGTCTTCAAGAAAAAGTTAAAAGTACAGAAGTTTTGGTGATGGAAATCGGTGGAATATCAGAACAAATGAAGGCACTTCCATTAATGATGCTAGATTCTGGTAGCCTATTTGATTTATTTTCGAAGCCTCAATTGGATTCACTTTTTTCTTATACGGAAGAAAAACTAGGTTATAACGAAGAACAAATGCGACTTTCATTTAGTAAAATGAAACCCATTGTTTTGATTCAATTATTTAGCAAAGACCAATTTGGTGAAGACCCAGAAAGTTATGAAATGTCATTAGAGCAAATTGCTCAAAAAGAAAACATGACGATAATGGGGCTAGAAACCATCGAAGAGCAAATCGGTTTTTTAGACAATCTTTCCCCTGAAGATCAAGTAAATATGGTAATGGAAACCATTAGAGGAAATAATGATGACGCTGCACTAAATGAAGCTTTAAAGTTAGTAGAAGTTTATTTGAGTCAAGACATAGACGAAATTTACAACTACATTTCTCAATCTGGTATGAATTCAAAAGAATTTGAAGAGGAAATGCTTACAAAAAGAAATCACAATTGGATTAAGCCAATTCAAAAAATCATTCGTAAAAACAAAGCATTTATTGCCGTTGGAGCGGCACACTTAGGTGGTCCAGACGGTGTAATTGAATTATTAAGAAAGGAAGGTTATACAGTAACTCCTGTAAAATTATAAGCAATGAAGTGGTTTAGTTTTGTAGTACTTTCATTGTTACTTATGAGCTGCGGTTCGTATAGTGATGAAGATTTGAAAAAGTTTGATCAAACGATTCAAAACTATCTTGATTCAGCTAATGTTTCAATGAATAAAACAGAGGATGGTTTATATTATCGCATTATTAAAGAAGGAGAAGGAGATGAATATGTTCGTTTCAACGACCAAGTTGTGTTTGCTTATAAAGGCTATCATTTAAATGGAAATTCCTTTCAGGTTGTTCACGAAAGCGACCCATTAGCATATAAAGTAGGACAATTAATTATTGGTTGGCAAGATGCTTTAATGATGTTAAAAAAAGGTGGAGAGATAGAAATAATTGTACCTCCTCATTTAGCCTACGGAGATAAAGAAACTGACTTAATTCCAAAGCATTCCATTCTAAGATACGAACTCACTGTGCTGGATATAAGATAAGAAAAGAATAAAATGTAAATAAAAAACGGAAGACTTAATAAGCCTTCCGTTTTTTTATAAACTATTATTGAGAATTAATAATAAATCAAGCGTCTAACTTTCGCTACGTATTTAGCTAATCGAATTACTTGTTTTGTATATCCATACTCATTGTCATACCATGTATACAGCACCACATTCTTTTTGTCTTTCGAAACAATAGTAGCTGGTGAGTCAAACACAGAACAGCATGTGTTACCAATAATATCGTTAGAAACCAATTCTTCGTCAATAGAGTAGTGAATTTGGTTAATTAACACTCCGTTTAATGCTTCATTTTTCACTGCATTATTCACTTCTTCTAGAGTTACTTCTTTACCAAGTTCTAAAGCGATAATAGCCAGTGAACCGTTTGGTGTAGGTACACGCACAGCATTTGCGGTAAGTTTATCTTGAAGTTCTGGAATCACTTTAGTTACTGCTTTTCCAGCTCCTGTGGATGTAATTACCATATTAATTGCTGCAGATCGTCCTCTTCTTGGCTTACTGTGCATATTGTCTAACAAGTTTTGGTCATTTGTATAAGCATGCACTGTTTCAATATGTCCTTTCACCACTCCGAAGTTGTCATTCATCACTTTTAAGATAGGTGAAATCGCATTCGTAGTACAAGAAGCCGCAGAGAAAATTTTATCTTTTTCTAAATCTAAGATTCCTTGATTAATTCCATATACAATATTAGGGATACCCGATCCAGGAGCAGTTAAAACCACCTGTGAAGTTCCTTTAGATTGCAAGTGTCTTGACAATGATTCTTTATCATTGAACACCCCAGTATTATCAATCACCAACGCATTATTGATTCCATACGCTGTATAATCAATATCTTCTGGATTTTTCGCTTCAATCATTTGCACTGTCAGTCCGTTGATAATCATCACCTTTTTCTCGGTATCTAAATCTACAATACCATCAAATGCACCATGCACGGAGTCATTAATAAATAATGCAGCTCTCTTTTTCAATACTTTTTCAGAAACATCACGCGTAACAATTGCTCTTAATCTTAGCTGTTGTCCCTTTCCTGCTTGTTTAATCAATTCACGAGCAGCCAAACGACCAATTCGTCCAAATCCATACAACACTACATCTCGTGGTTGAAATGAATGTTTGTCTTGTCCGATAAAATCTTTCAAAATATCCTCAAGAAACGCTTGTTCATTTTCATACTTTTCTTTAACCTCTCCGTATTCGTATGCCAAACGACCAATATCTAACTTAGATGGCGCAAGGTCAATTTTTGTCAATGCTTCAGCAAGAGCTGAAGTAGTGTAGACATCAATTGGCTTATTTACAACTTTACGAGCGTAATCATGGGAGTTCATAATATCTGAGACAGATATCCCTACCAAATGTTTTCTAAACAATACAAGTTCAACTCCTTTATCATAAAGTAATTGTCCTATTTTACTTGCTAATTTAACTGCTGCTCTTTCTCTTTTAATGTGCGTATCTAAGAGTTCCTCAAATCCAGTTAATGTCCCCATTTCTTCTTTTTTTGATTATTATAATTTAAAACGTTAAAAAAAAGGCCGCAAAAAGTTTGCAGCCTAAAAATCTTATCCTAAATAAGCTTTTAATAATTTATTTCTAGAAGTATGTCTCAGTCTTCTAATTGCTTTTTCTTTAATCTGACGTACTCTTTCTCTCGTTAAGTTAAACTTAGCACCAATCTCCTCTAAAGTTAAGCCATGATTCATTCCGATTCCAAAGAACAATCTAATGATTTCTCTTTCTTTATCGGTCAATGTAGACAATGAGCGCTCAATTTCTTTTTGCAAGGACTCAGCCATTAAGTATGAGTCTGCTTTAGGTGAATCAGTATTTGCCATCACATCCATAAGCGTACCTCCGTCCTCATTTGTTGATAAAGGTGCGTCCATAGATACGTGTCTTCCTGAAACTTTAAGACTTTCTTTAATTTTGTCTTCAGGTACTTCAAGAGCTTCTGCCAACTCTTCTGGTGAAGGTGGTCTTTCAAATTCTTGTTCTAAACGAGAAAATGCTTTATTGATTTTATTCAGCGATCCAACTTGATTTAACGGCAATCTCACTATACGAGCTTGTTCTGCAAGTGCAGATAAAATGGATTGACGAATCCACCAAACGGCATAGGAAATAAATTTAAATCCTCTTGTTTCATCAAATTTTTGAGCTGCTTTAATCAAACCTAAATTTCCCTCATTGATTAAATCTGGCAGTGTTAACCCTTGATTTTGGTATTGTTTAGCTACAGAGACAACGAATCTAAGGTTAGCACGTGTTAATTTTTCTAATGCTTGTTGATCACCTTTTTTAATTCTTCTGGCTAATTCAACTTCTTCATCAGCAGTAATAAGCTCTTCTTTTCCAATATCTTGAAGATACTTGTCTAAAGATTGACTTTCGCGGTTAGTAATTGATTTTGTAATCTTAAGTTGCCTCATATTCTATTTTTTATATAAAATGGATGAATAAAACAGTGCAAATTTAAGCTAATTAAATTACACTACAAAATATATCTTTAGGATAACTTTTATTATTCTTAATTAATATGTTATTCTCTTTCGATATAAATTATTAAAGGCTGTTCAATACGTATTGAACAGCCTTTAATATAACGAATAATATTAAAAATAGTTACAATCCAAATCCAACATAATCTTTCTTACCACTTTCAGTCATAATTTCTAGTAGAATCCCACGATTTTCATTGTTTTTAAAGTAGTCTACAAGCTGCTTCACGCTTTTTACTTCTTCATTATTTACTTTCGTGATAATGATTCCTTTTGTTAAACCTATAGAGCGTAATTTTCCTGCAGAAATGCTGACTATTTTAACTCCATTTTTAATGTTAAGCTCTTTTTTCTCTTCTTTTGTTAACTCAGCAAAAGTAGCCCCTAAAGCGGTATGACTTTCAATTTCTTCTTTAGACACTAATTCTGTATTACCATCCATATCTTTAAGTACTACATCTTTTGTAATATTTTTATTATTCCTTGAAATTGTCAAAGTCACCTTATCACCAGGTCGTCTTCTTCCGATTTCCCCTTGAAGTTCAGCCACTGTATTAACTTCTTTAGTGCCTACTTTTAGGATTACATCTCCTTCTTGAACACCTGCTTTATCTGCTCCCGAACCTTTGTTCACACTTTCAACATAAACTCCTTGCGAGACAGATAAGTCTTTCTCTTTAATTAACTCTTGATTAATTCCTCTAATTTGTACTCCTAAAAATGCACGTTGAACAATTCCATAATCAATAATATCTTGCATAACTTTTACAGCTAATTGTGATGGAATAGCAAATGAATAACCTGCATAGTTTCCTGTTTGAGACGCTATTGCTGTATTAATTCCTATTAACTCTCCGTTCGTATTAATCAATGCACCGCCTGAATTCCCTGGGTTTACAGCTGCATCTGTTTGAATAAAAGATTCTATAGGTATGATGTCTTGATCTCTACTGTTACTTCCAATGACATTAATATTTCTTGCTTTAGCTGAAACTATTCCTGCAGTTACAGTTGAGTTCAGATTGAAAGGGTTTCCTACGGCTAACACCCACTGCCCTACTCTTACATCATCACTGTTTGCAATAGGCATAGCTCTTAAGTTTTTAGCATCAATTTTTAAGACTGCTAAATCTGTAGATGGATCCGTACCCACTATTTCAGCCGTATAAGTGGTGTTGTCATTTAATGTTACCTCAATTTCATTAGCATCTTGAATCACATGGTTATTGGTGAGAATATATCCATCTTCCGAAACAATCACACCAGATCCTGATCCCATTCCATAACGTTTTTGCTCTCTTCCTCCAGCACCAGGACCGTAGAAGAATTCAAAAAATGGATCCCTTTGAATATATGAACGTACAACTTTTGTTTTCACATGCACAACAGAGTGAACGCTTTCTTCACTTGCTTTTATAAAATCTAGTCGACTATTGTTTTCTGTAGACAGTAAACTTACCTTCGATGTTGGCATATTGTATACTGGTTCAGATTGAGACTGATTTACATGAATATCTTTGTGATTTGAATCAGGCATAGCAAACATAAAAAATAATGCTACAGGAATCAATCCTCCTATAATCCCCATGCCTATGGATTTAATATTATTTCTCATAATTTATATATTTTAATATTTGTCTGTAATTAGATTTAATCAATATTGAGACCAAAGTACATAATTCTAACCACTTTAGGCGTTAAAAGTTGTTAATCAAAAGCATACTTATTATTCATTATTTTTATTTACTTTTGTATTAAGTGTTTACTAAACTTTGAATGAAAAAATTTTTTATTTATTTAACGATACTTATAATAGGAGGAATACTTGGTTTTCTTGCCAGTAACATAATCAACACTGCTCCTTCTCAAAGCATAGAGACTCAAATTGTTAAGAAAGTTGAAGAAAAAGTAATTATCGATACAGTAATTGTAAAAAAGAAATATCCTGTCGTGGTTTTAGAGGATACTACAAAAGCAGTTGAACTGGTAAGTTATGAAGACAGTTTATATGCAGAAGTGTACGATGAAACTCAAAGTGAGGAAGCAGACAATGATTTTTCAGAGTTTATTTCTGAGGAAGACACAATGATGTACGATATCATAAGCGATGAACTTCTGTCACAAAGAACTGTCATTTTGACACTTCCACCTATAGATTCAACGGATGTAGAAGATTTATTAGATTTAAAAAGCTATGCTTTTTCTCAAAAAATGACCATTGAATTTTGGAAAAGTCCATTAAATCTTACTGGGTATGAGTTATCAAGAAATAAGTTAAAGCTTTTCGGTTTTAATCCCACGGAATCACTACATTTAAGCCTTAGTCAAAACGGCGAATCGCTTTTTTTAAATACAGAAACGATGAGTATTTTATTAATAAAATCTGATAACTTTCAAACTCTCAACTTAAAATGACTCTTTCTTTTAGTAAGTATCAAGGCACTGGAAACGACTTCATCATGATTGACGCCACTCAAAATAGTGCATTTTCTCTCAACAATGAAGAAATAAGCTTACTTTGTGATCGTCGATTTGGCGTTGGTGCTGATGGTTTAATTATTATTTACAAAGAAAAAGGAGTTGATTTTAGAATGCAATACCACAATGCGGATGGTTCTCAAAGCTTTTGTGGCAATGGAGCAAGATGTGCTGTGCATTTTGCGCATTCTTTAAAGTTAATTGAAGAAAAAGCAGTTTTTTTAGCTATTGACGGTCTTCATGAGGCTACAATGAAAAACAACATAATTTCATTAAAAATGAATGATGTAGAAGAAATATTTCACGGAAAAGACTTCTACACTTTAGATACTGGAAGTCCACATTACGTTCAATTTGCAGAACATATTGACTCCATAAACATGGTTGATTTCGGAAGTAAAATACGCTATTCTCCGACTTATAAAGCTCAAGGAATTAACGTCAATGTAGCTGAAATAATGGACAAAAACCAACTTAAAATCCGAACCTATGAGCGTGGTGTTGAAAATGAGACCTATTCTTGTGGGACTGGCGCAACAGCCGTGGCATTAGTTTATGGAAAAGTTTACGATAAAGATAAAAAAGAGATAGCTGTAGATATTGAAGTTAAAGGTGGGAACTTAAAAGTTAAAGCCAAAAGAAAAAACGATAGCTTTTATTCCATTTATTTAATTGGTCCTGCTCAAAAAGTGTTTGAAGGAACATACAAAATGTAAGGCGAATTTTCAGTGTTTCATTATTTAAGTATAGTTTATGTTAGAAGGAAGTAAAGTTTATCTCCGTCAAATTGAAATGGAAGACGTCAATTTACTCTTATTGTGGGAAAACGATGTGGAGAATTGGCGTTATAGTGAAACCGAAGCACCATACTCACTATTTGAGATTAAATCTTATGTGGAATCAGCAAGTCAAGTTCGAGCCAATCAACAATTAAGGTTAATCATCTGTAAGGTAGAAACTGATGAACCCATCGGCACAGTTGACCTTTTTGAAATTGACTTCAAAAATGCTAGAGCAGGAATAGGTATTTTAATTGCAGAAAAAGAAAATAGACAACAAGGATTTGCGATAGAAACTTTAGCTTTAATAGAAAAATTTGCTGCAACAAACTTATCTTTAGAACAGCTTTATTGCGATATCCAAGTAGACAATAAAGCCAGTATACAACTCTTTGAAAGAGCAGGCTTTAAACATAATGGAACAAAAAAAGATTGGTATAAGTTGAAAGATGAAAAATTAGATGCCTATTTTTATCAAAAATTTATTAAAATACAGTAAATTGAAAACATTAAGACATTCATCGATACTTGTTCTCATCATTTTGTTTCTCCATTCTTGTACAACTTTTGAAGCGTATGTAGGAGGAAAAACAAAAACCATAAATTCGAGTGATGCAATACTTTACGTTCCATCCAACATCACTATAAATGAGTTAACTCAATTACTTATCAATGAAAAAATAATTGATGACAGTTCTTCCTTTCATGCTGTACTTACCTATAAAGAGTTTACCAATGAAAGAATTGGCAGTGGGAAATACATTATTGAGCCAAAAACAGATTACAATATGCTTGTCAATGGCTTTTCTAAAAACAGTTTAGGAAATGGTAACAAAGAAGTTGAGGTGGAAGTCACTTTCAATAATTGTAGAAGTATTTATGATGTCGCGGGAAAGGTAGCTACTCAAATTGAGATGGATAGTAGCACTTTTATAGATTATATTTTTACAGATTCAATCCTAGAAAAATATGGTTTTAACAAAGCGCGAATTGGCGCAATGTTTCTACCCAATACTTATCGATTTTACTGGGATACAGACCACATTGAATTTGTAGCAAGAATGGCCACAGAGTTTAAAAAGTTTTGGACACCAGAGCGAATGGAAAAACTAAAGCATATTGGCCTAAAAAGTCAATCCGATGCCGTTACCTTAGCTTCCATTGTGTATAGTGAACAGGATAAGCATCCTCAAGAATGGAGAACAATTGCAGGACTCTATCTCAATCGTTTAAGGTTAGGAATGAAGTTAGAATCTGACCCTACCTTTAGATTTTGTTGGGGCGATGAACTAGCAGGTGTAGAACGCTTAACCTATAAACATCGAGACAGAGACTGTCCTTATAATACTTATATTTACACTGGTTTACCTCCAGGTCCAATCTACATTCCTCCATCTCAAGTTGTAGATGCGGTGCTTAATGCAGAAAAAAATGATTATATATTTATGTGTGCTAAGCCTGAAGTGAGTGGCTTGCATAATTTCGCAAAAACCTTGGCACAACACAATAGAAATGCAGCTGAATTTCACAGATGGATAAGCGAACAACAGCGAAAAAAGAGAAATCAAAACTAGAGAAAATGAAAACTATAGTACTTAATGAAAAGCAGATAAATCAAAAGCTAGTTAGAATTGCCTATCAAATTTTAGAAGATACAATTTTAGACAGTTCTCTATTACTTGTTGGAATTAAAGGTAATGGAGCGAAGATAACTAAAGAGTTAGCAATGATTCTTGGGAAGATAAGTCAACAAAAAAAATTCATCTCTGAACTTGAAATCGACAAGAAAAATCCATTAAGTAAAACCATTCAAGTAAACTTGCCTGAAGAAGACTTATCCAACAGCACCATTGTTTTAATTGACGATGTGATTAATTCCGGACGCACAATGCAATATGCCTTGATGAGACTCTTAGAGATAGCTCCAAAAAGAATTAAAACCGTAGCGTTAGTTGATAGGAAGCATCGTGATTTCCCCATTCGTTGTGATTATGTTGGTCTTACATTATCCACCACTTTGCAAGACAGAATTGAAGTAGAATTTGAAGGAGAGAAAAAAGCCTATCTTGTATAATTTAAGCGCCCAACTTTCCCGCTATAAATCCAGTTGTCCACGCGGCCTGAAAATTGTAACCTCCCGTTATCGCATCAATATCTAATACTTCACCTGCGAAAAATAAATTAGGAACAACCTTACTTTCTAAAGTTTTAGTGTGAATACTTTTCAGACTTACACCTCCACAAGTAACAAACTCTTCTTTAAAAGTTGTCTTCCCATTTACTTCGTACACATCATTACTCAATACTTCAACCAACCTATTTATACCTTTTTTTCCAATTTCTTTCCACCTAAGGCTTCGCTCTAAAGAAGATTTTTTGAGTAGA
>Ga0209075_1001211_pt1 | contig 24666 bp, 22 predicted proteins | sample Stecom2011_FD_187523 | JGI IMG/M metagenome (GOLD analysis project Ga0209075, IMG submission 187523) | Agricultural soil microbial communities from Utah to study Nitrogen management - Steer compost 2011 (SPAdes) (version 2) | ecosystem: Environmental > Terrestrial > Soil > Agricultural land...
TGGTTCCGAATACCGAAAGTAAAATTCCCCAGGTATATAAAATGGAAAAGTCAAACGGCTTGTTTGAAATAAAGTCTTCGGGTACTAATTCTACTTGGAAATATGCCGGAAGAATTTGTGTAGAAAAAGCAAAAATACCTACAATAATTGCCCCGCCATAAAGCATAAACAAACTGCGTTTGTATGGGTGGAGATGCTTGGCAACACTATTGGTACTGAACAACGTTATTGAAAAAGAAATAGCAGCAAGAAAACCAAAAAGGTATCCTTTTAAATCAAAAACGAGTTCGTTTTTTAATAGATTGGTCGCTAAAACAGTTCCTAACAAAACGAATAATACGGCTGCGATTTTTAACCAAGATATTTTAGCCTTTTTCAGTAAAATCTCAAGCAAAACACCGATCCAGACCGATTGCATTAAAAGAACCACGGCTATACTTGCGTTGAGGTATTTTACAGAAAGATAATATAATACACTCGTAAATCCCATAGAAGTGCCGCTGACAACAAGTTGTTGTACTTCTTTTTTTGTAGCTGTTTGTGAATGTTTTTTTTGAATGAAACGGTTTAATCCAATCATAAAGATAAGTGCAAAAACGTATTGAGAAACCGTAACTTCGGCGGTAGTAAAGTTTTGTTCATACGCGAGTTTTACAAACGTAGCAAGCATTCCGTAGCTGCTTGCACCAAGTCCTACAAAAAGGGCTCCTTTTAAAAGTGAATTCAAGGTGAAATTAAGATTAAGTGAAACAAAGGTATCAAAAAAAATCCTGCAAAGAATCATCATTGCAGGATTTGTTTATATGATAAAATAATCTTTAACTTACATCATTTCTTCCATATCTTCCATGGGCATGCCTTGTCTGCGTTGTTCTCTTTGACGCTCTGCTTTTGTTTGGTTGAAGCGATAGGTAAATGAGACGTTGACTGTACGTTCTCTCCATTGCATTTCGGCATAGGAAGTAGCTTGTGGCAAATAGGTTTCGAGCATCCGTTTTCTTGAATTAAACAAATCACTAACGTTGACAGCCAATGTTGCTCGATCGTTAAAGAGTTCTTTGCTCAACGACATATTTACAGAGGCGTTTCCAAGGATTTTGCCTTGAGCTGTTGTTTGTGCACCTCTATACATCACATTAGTTTGCCAGTCAATTTTTGCGGGTAAAGTTACACGAGAATTAAGACGTCCCGTCCATGTAAAAGTGTCATTGTCAAAGTTTTGGTTTATCTTGTTTCCGTCCAAATCATTGTAGCTGTAATCGCCACGGGTTGATTGCTGAAATAAGTTAGCATTCGCATTCAATCGCCACCAATGAAACGGACCATAATTAAGGTTTAATTCTAATCCATAGCGGTGTTCGGTTGACAAATTTATAGGTCCACTTACTGTGATAGGAATTCCTTCATCGTTTACTCCCACAATTCTTCTCACAAACTGAAAAGCATCGGTCGTTTTGTTGTAATATAAAGAGGAGTTAAAGGTCAATTGATGCCAACGTTTCATATAGCCCAGTTCAAAAGCATTGGTAAAGGCCGGATCCAAGTTCGGGTTCCCCATAAAAAAGTTGATCGAACTTGAATAATTAGAAACCGGGTTCAACATACGTCCACGTGGTCTTCTTACTCGGCGACTATAACTTGCAGTAAGATTTTCTGTCGGAGAAAATTCATAATTTAAAAAGGCACTTGGAAAGAAATCATTGTACGTTTTGTTGTTAAAGTCCTGGGTTGTATGTTGATTTACATCAACCTCTGTCGCTTCCCAACGAAGTCCTACCATATAACTCAGTTGATTGACTTTATTTCCATACTGGGTGTAAAGTGCATGGACTTGTTCTTTGTACTCCAAGTCATTTCGAAATAATTCGTTTGGAACATAAACACCTGCATCGTTCAATGAACTGATATCAAACTTAGTGTTCAAACGATTAAAATTACCTAAATATCCAGCTTCGAATTGTGAGTTTTCACCAAAAGGCAAAACGTAATCCAAACGGGCAATATGTCGTAGCTGATTTTCAGTAGCTTTCGTTATATCACTTGCTAATACTGTATTACTTTGATCGAATGTAGAGATATTGGAATCTTCGATATCCAAATCCTTACTCACACTACCAGAAACAAAAATTTCATGACCTTTTTCGTTAAACTTATAAGTGAAATCGGTGCTGTATTCAGCGGTTTCTTTTAAATCATCTTCTCCTGTTTGTCGAACATTTGAATAAAGTAAATTATAATTGGCATCATAATTATCGTAATTCAAAGTTCGTGGATTGTCTCCTTTGCTTTTTCTGTAAGTGAAACCTTGGTTCCAGGAAAGTTTGTCAGTTAGATTCCAATCAAAACCAAAGTTTCCATTAAAACCTTCGCGATCTCTACTGTTTCTTGAATACTCATTCACGAACTGGGAGGTAGTGCCATTTTCATCAAAGTACTCCGTTTCGTTCATCGAATTTCCAAAGGTTTTATTTTTTGTATACCCTAAATTGGTGTAGAAATTGTAGTTGGTATCTCTAATGTTCAATGTAGCCACGGCACTGTAACTTGTAGGGTCGCCAGCATTGAGCGTGACACTACCATTAATACCATCGTTTGATCCTTTTTTCAATACAATATTGATGATGCCGGCTCCACCTTCAGCTTCATATCGAGCTGATGGATTGGTGATGACTTCTACTTTATCAATAGATTCAGCAGAGAGCATTTTCAAGGCATCTGCAATATTTGAAGCCATTCCAGAGGGTTTTCCGTCAATCAATACTTTTACAGATTCGTTGCCCCTGAGACTGACATTTCCGTCCGCATCCACTTCTACTGATGGAATGTTGTCTAACACGTCACTGGCAGTTCCACCTCGCGCTATATTATCATCGGAAACATTGTAAATCCGCTTGTCTAATTTTAGCTCTACTGCAGCACGACGAGCTTCAACCACCACACCTTCTAAGAGTTCAGAGTCTCCTTCGATTTTGATGATTCCTAATGAAATAGAATTGGTAATTTCTTTGGAGTCAATTACAAAGGTTTTGTAGCCCAAGTATTCTATTTTAATTTGATAGGTGTCTGGTGTCACAGGGATATTAAAATTACCCGATTCGTCTGAGATATCACCTGTAATATTGTGGTTATTTGTTGTGCTTTCTAAGGTAATACTGGCATATTCCAAAGGAGTATTGGTAGAAGCTTCTACAACCGATCCTTTTACATATACCTGATTTTGTTGTTGTGCAAAACCTGCAGTTGCTGCTAATGCAAATGCAGAACAATAAACAAAATTTATTGCTTTCATATTTTAATTTAGTTTTGAATATTCAAGCAAAAATAAGACCACATTCTGGAAATATTCTAAAATATATGTTAAATGCTATAAATAATGATTCTAAATTAGTTCGTTGATTCTTTCAGTGGGACGTGCAATTACAGCTTTATTTTCTTTTACTACAATAGGGCGTTCAATGAGATTTGGGAAATCAAGCATGGCTTGTATGATTTCGTTGTCTGTAAGGTTTTTATTTTTAAAATCTTTTCTCCAAATTTCCTCTTTGGTTCGCACCAATTCAATAGGTTTAATGTCCAATAATCTAATAATTTCGGTTAGCTCTTCAAAAGTGAAGGGTTGTTGCATATAATTGATGAGGGTCACCTCTTCGTTCAAATCGTTTAGAAAGGAAAGACCTTGGCGTGATTTACTGCATCTAGGATTGTGATAAATTTTAAACATAATAATTCAGGGTGTTTGATTTTCCAATTCAAATTTACTTAACTTCGTTGACAAAAAAAACATGTATTTAAAACAATTTGGTAAAAGCAGGTCGAATTTATTAAAATACCTGCCTTTTGTACTGGGTTTTTTAGGATTTATGGGAGCTAATTTATTGGCAGCCAAATTGATGGGGGTGAGTGCGAATAGTGTTCTAGAAGACAAGATTGCTGTGCACGGAAAAAATAGAACTTTGTTTGAAATTTTGAGTCCTTTTGTTTTTTATCTTGCTTTATTATTACTTATTTGGCGTTTCTATCACAACTATTCTGTTCGATCATTAACCACTTCTCGCCCAAGAGTAGATTGGAATAGAGTTTTTTTTTCTTTTTTTTTATGGATTGGAGTTAATGTGCTTTTTATTGGATTGATGATGTTGCTTCATCCAAATGATTTTCACTTTCAATTTAATTGGGCATCATTTTTGATACTTTTTGTATTGTCAATGGTACTGATTCCAATTCAAACTAGTTTTGAGGAGTATTTTTTTAGAGGATATTTAATGCAATTCGTAGCTTTTTTGTCAAAAAATAGAGGTGTCGCTTTGATGTTCACTTCTGTTATTTTTGGCTTGTTACACATGGGAAATCCAGAAGTTGATGATTTTGGAGTTGTTTTGATGCTTTATTACATAGGTAGTGGATTTTTTCTTGGAATCATGACATTGATGGATGAGGGCCTGGAGTTGGCTTTGGGGTTTCACGCTGCAAATAATATTGTTGGCGCTTTGTTTGTTACATCAAATTCTGTTGTTTTTCAGACAGACGCGCTCTTTTTGTACACGGGTTCCTCAACAATTTACGAATTACTGATGCAAGTTTTTGTTGTTTTTCCTATCTTGCTGTGGATTTTTTCCAGAAAATACAGTTGGAAGAGTTGGAAGAAGAACTTGTTTAAATCGCTATAATTATGAAAGATAAAATGAAATTACACCCGTATTTTAGACTCAATGGTTTTGAGTTTACAATTGAAAGCCTCTCCGAGTTGGCAATTTCCTTGATTAAAGAAGGACAGGCTTACGAAAAGGAATTGGGCGATTTTATATTGGAATGGTTCAATGAAAATGACTCAGTTGCGCTGACCACTTCTGGAACAACTGGAGCTCCCAAGCAAATTCGATTGTCTAAACAAGCAATGATTCATTCAGCTCTTGCAACAGGTGCCTATTTTGATTTAAACCCTGGTGATACTGCCATATTGTGCTTGCCTACACGCTATATTGCAGGAAAAATGATGTTTGTGAGAGCGATAATCCTTGGGTTGCAACTTGATTTTGTAAACCCAAGTAAAGCACCTTTGGAAAAAACGGATAAAATTTATGATTTTGTTGCCATGGTGCCTTTGCAAGTTCAGCACTCGATTACTCAGATTGAACAATGTAAAAAACTAATTATTGGTGGCGCTCAATTAGACGAGGATTTAAAATCTTTGTTAAAAAACCGCATGGTTGAAGTTTACGAAACCTATGGTATGACTGAAACCATTACACACATAGCTGCGAAAAAAATAGAAGAAACTTACTTTACGGTCTTACCTCATGCCGATATTTCTACAGACGATAGAGGATGTCTCGTTATCGAGGCGCCTTCTATTTGTGAGGGCTTGATAGTCACCAACGATTTGGTCAACTTGATTAATGATGTACAATTTCAATGGTTGGGTAGAATTGATAATGTAATTAATAGTGGGGGAGTGAAGTTGATTCCCGAACAAATAGAACACAAACTGTCAGAATATATTCCCTATCGCTTTTTTGTTATTGGAAAAAAAGACAAAGAATTGGGTGAAAAATTAGTATTGGTTATCGAACAGCAACCTGCTTATGATTTGGTTCCAGAGGCTTTTGAGAGTCTCAGACCCTATGAACGTCCAAAGGAAATTTTATTTGTAAATCAGTTTAAAGAAACACCCACAGGAAAAATTTTAAGAAGAGCGACATTGGAAGGCTAGTCGCTCTTATTGAATTTGTTACTCGCGTGTTCCGAAAATCTTGCTGCCAATTCTTACGATGGTACTGCCGCATTCGATGGCAGTCTGATAGTCGTTACTCATTCCCATCGATAGGTGTTCGAAATGACAATTGCTCAATTGATACGGTTTCACGTAGTCAAAAATGTCTTTCAACATTTGAAACTCTTTTTTGATTTGTTCAAAATTGTCTGTAAATGAAGCCATTCCCATCAATCCAGCCACTTTTATATGCTCTAATTTTTTGAACTCATCAGAGTGAATTAATTCTAATAATTCGTCTTGTTCCAAACCATATTTTGTTTCTTCTGAAGCTATATAAACCTGTAATAAACAAGGAATCACACGTCTCCATTTTTTTGCTTGTTTGTTGATTTCTTGCAACAATCTCAAGCTGTCAACGCCCTGAATCAAACTCACGTATTCAGCCATGTGCTTTACTTTGTTTCTCTGGACATGTCCAATCATGTGCCATTGAATGTCTTTGGGCATCTGCTCCCATTTTTCGGTCATTTCTTGGATTTTATTCTCACCAAAAATTCGTTGACCTGCATGGTAGGCTTCCAATAAAACTTCGACGGGTTTTGTCTTGGAAACAGCTACCAAATGAACATTTTCAGGTAATTCCTCACGGATTATATTTAAATTTTCTGCAATTGACATATTTATTATATTACTTAAAATTCATAAATTATCAAACCGCTTCGCATTTTCGGTTCGATGTATGTGCTTTTTGGTGGCATGGTTAAGCCACGTTCAGCCAGGAGTTTAATCTCATCAACCGTAGAAGGGTACAATATGAAACCGACGGTAAATTCGCCACTGTCCACTTTGTTTACCAATTCCATAATATTTTTATTTCCAGGGATATAACTAATTCTGCTGTCAGTTCTTAAGTCCTTAATATTTAGAAGGGGTTTTAAGATGGTGTCGTATAAAATTTGCGCATCCAATTGCTTCATAATATCATCGGAATTTGGTTTGTTTTTCAAAGTCAGTGCGTAGAATGTACCCTCTAAATACATTCCAAAACTAAATTTTGAAGTAGGTTTCCAATATTCGTGAACGATTTCTATTTTGTAAATTTCTTCTATGATTTTTAAAAATTCATCAGGTGACATTCCATTCAAATCGTGGATTACCCTATTGTATTCATTGATCTTAATACTTTTTTCACAAATAAGGTAGCTCATAAAATAGCGCATAGCCGCTGTTGCTTTCTCACCATTTTGTTTTAGCAACATTTCCGAAGAAGCCGAACGGTGGTGTCCATCTGCGATATATAAATTTGGAAAACTTTTAAATATTTCTTGTAGAAAGGTAATTTCAGAATCATCGTCTATTTTCCAAACAAAGTGCTGTTCCTTGTTGGTTGTTGAGAAATTGTAGAGCGGAGATTCGCTCCTTTTATTAGCAATCCATTGATCAAGTTTTTCACAATCAGGGTACATCATTAAAACAGGTTCGGTATTGAATCCAGCCTCATTAAAAAAATCTTTCAAGTTTTCGACGCGGTATTTCAGTGTGTCTTCGTGCTTTTTGATGGTGCTGTTTTGATAATCACTTAGTGAAGTTCCCGCCAAGAAACCAATGAAATCGTGCTTTTTTGATTTGATTTGGTACAGATACATTGCGGGTTTTTTCTCTTGAATCAAAATTCCGTCTCTTTTAAAATCAGAATATTTGTTTGCAACCAGACGGTACCTTCTGATTGGGTCGACCCGTTCTTGATTGATATGTGCCAAGTTGACAATATGTAAAAAGGAAAACGGATTAAAATCCAACCACGAGGCCAATTCAGCTACAGAATATTCGTCATACGGGCGTGTGGTTACCAGTGCTACTTTATCCGTTGAAGGACGTACGGCTTTAAAAGGAATGATGTCTGCCATTTTTTTAATTTGAGATGAATGAAAAGCCAATAAAGTATAATTTACTGACTTTTCAAAATTTAGAGATTACAAAAACATTTTTGAGACTTTCTCCGCTTTTCTACTTTCGGAATAGTCATAGAAGCCTTCTCCAGATTTTACGCCTAATTTTCCAGCCATTACCATGTTTACTAATAATGGGTTAGGAGCATATTTTGGGTTTTTAAATCCGTCGTACATCACGTTTAATATCGAAAGGCAAACGTCCAATCCAATAAAATCAGCCAATTGGAGTGGTCCCATTGGATGCGCCATTCCCAATTTCATAACCGTGTCGATTTCTTCTACACCTGCAACTCCGTTGTAAAGCGTTTCAATCGCTTCGTTTATCATTGGCATTAAAATACGATTGGCAACAAATCCAGGATAATCGTTTACTTCAACCGGAACTTTTCCTAAGGTTTTGCTAAGACTGTAAATCGCTTCAAACGTTTCTTTTGAAGTAGAATAACCTTTGATAATTTCCACTAACTTCATAATTGGTACAGGGTTCATAAAGTGCATACCTATTATTTTGTCAGCTCTTTTGGTTGCAGCTGCTATTTGAGTAATGGAAATGGAAGAGGTATTTGTGGCCAAGATTACGTGACTTTCTGTCAATTCATCTAATTCTTCGAAAATTTTTAATTTCAAATTTACGTTTTCGGTAGCTGCTTCCACTACCAAGTCAGCACCTACCACTCCGTCCTTCATGTCGGTATAGGTGATGATATTTCCAATGGTTTTATGTTTGTCTTCTTCAGAAATACTTCCCTTAGCCATCATTCGGTCTAAATTGGTAGCTATGGTGTTCATTCCACGTTCTAAAGAAACTTCGGAGATATCGATTAATTTTACGGTAAATCCTGATTGAGCAAAGGTGTGAGCGATTCCGTTGCCCATAGTTCCTGCTCCTATAACTGCTATTGTTTTCATCTATTTTGTATGTTTACAATTATTAAGGTTTGTTTATAAATTATTTTTCAAAGCAATTGATGATTTGATATGCAATCCGCAAAGCTTCAGTGCCATCTTCGAGAGTTACGATGGGTTTGGTATCATGGATAATGGCATCAGCAAAGGCTTCCAACTCTTCTAAAATGGCATTATTTGATTCAACTTTTGGGTTGTCGAAGTAAATTTGTTTTTTAACACCCTCGGCATTTTGAAGAATCAAATCGAAATCTCCTGGGATTTTAGGGGCGTTTTTCATTTTAACTACTTCACAGATTTTATCTAAATAATCCACAGAAATATATGCATCCTTTTGAAAAAAGCGTGCTTTACGCATGTTTTTCATAGAAATACGGCTCGAAGTTATGTTGGCCACACAACCGTTTTCAAATTCAATTCGAGCATTTGCGATATCGGGTGAATCACTAATTACAGCTGTACCTGTTGCGTGAATTCTTTTTACTTTTGATTGCACCACAGATAAAATAGCGTCGATGTCGTGAATCATCAAGTCTAATACTACCGGTACATCGGTTCCTCTTGGGTTGAATTCAGCCAAGCGATGCGTCTCGATAAACATCGGGTTTTGTATTTTATCTTTTACCGCTTTAAAAGCTGGATTGAATCGCTCGACATGACCTACTTGTCCTTTGACTTGAAACTCATTTGCCAAACAGATGATGTGTTCGGCTTCTTCAACCGTATTTGAAATTGGCTTTTCTAAAAAAACGTGCTTTTTGGCTCTTATGGCTCGAACCGCGCAATCGTAGTGTGAAAGTGTAGGAGTTACAATATCAACCACATCCACAGCATTTATCAATGCGTCGATAGAGTCAAAAGAACGATACCCATATTCCTTTATAACTTTTTCTGTATTTTCGTGTGAAGGATCGTAAAACCCAACTAATTCATATTTTGATGATTGGTTGAGCAGTTTTAAATGAATTTTTCCTAAATGACCTGCTCCCAATACGCCAATCTTTAGCATAAATGAATATTTTTTACAAAGATAAACTATATTTGAAATTCGAAGGGCTTTATTTAATGAAAGTTAGGCTTTTTTTGGAAATATTAGTCGGTAAAGCCTATGAAAAGCACATAATAATATGTAATTTTGGTCGGTAGAAGTGACGTTAAATGAAGTTTTTATTGATTAAAAACATTTGATTTATTTTTTAAAAAGCTTAATAAAAAGTGAAAGATACAGCAAAACACCAAGGATTAAGAAATCAATTGGTTCAAATATTGATGCAAAAAGGCATTGAAGACAAAAATGTACTACAAGCTATGGCTCAAATTCCCCGTCATTTGTTTTTGGAATCGAGTTTTGAAGATTTTGCGTATCAAGACAAAGCGTTTCCTATTGGTGCTGGGCAGACCATTTCTCAACCCTATACAGTAGCGTTTCAAACACAATTGTTGCAAGTAAAACCTGATGACAAAATATTAGAAATAGGTACTGGCTCGGGTTATCAAACAGCAGTTTTGTGTAAGATGGGTGCTAAGGTTTTTACCATCGAACGCCAAAATGAATTGTATCGAAAAACAGCAGCTTTGTTGCCTAAACTCGGATTCAGACCAAGGTTGGTTCGTTTTGGAGACGGCTATAAAGGTTTGCCTGCGGACGCACCTTTTGATAGCATCATTGTGACGGCAGGTGCTCCATTCGTTCCACAACCTTTGATGGCACAATTAAAAATAGGAGGTAGGTTGGTCATACCAGTCGGCGAGGATAAGCAAATCATGACCTTACTTATCCGTACTTCGGAAACACATTTTGAACAACACGAATTTGGAGATTTTCGCTTTGTACCTATGCTGGAAGATAAAAGTTAAAGATTTCAAAAAATACTAGTCGAATCAAATATTTGATGTCATTATGAAAAAGCATAATTTTAGCGCCGGTCCTTCCATTTTACCTCCCGAAGTTATACAAAAAGCAGCAGAGGCTGTACTGGATTTCGAGGGAATGGGCTTGTCAATAATCGAAATTTCTCACAGAAGTCCTGAATTCGTTTCGGTGATTAACAGTGCTCGTGCATTGGTTTTGGAGCTTTTGGAACTGGAAGATAAAGGTTATTCCGTACTTTTTTTACAAGGTGGTGCCAGTATGGAATTTGTTAGAGTTGCTTTTAATTTATTGCATGTCAATGGAAAAGCGGGCTATGTGAATACCGGAACTTGGGCAGATAACGCACAAAAAGAAGCTTCTTTTTTAGGCTCAATTGTAGAGGTTGCGTCTTCAAAAGATAAAAATTACTCGTACATTCCGAAGAATATTGTAGTTCCAGACGATATAGATTATTTACACCTAACCAGTAATAATACCATTTATGGAACACAGTTTCGTGTGTTTCCAGTTACAAATATCCCTCTGGTTTGCGATATGAGTTCCGATATTTTTTCACGTGTTTTGGATTTCTCACAATTTGATTTGATTTATGCCGGAGCTCAAAAAAACATTGGAGCTGTAGGAACAAGTTTAGTGGTGGTAAAGAATGAAGTTTTAGAGAGAACCCAACGTCAATTACCTAATATAATGAACTATGCAAAACATATCGAACGTAAAAGTATGTATCATACACCTTCTGTTTTTTCTGTTTATACTTGTTATTTAACACTAAAATGGTTGAAAAACCTGGGTGGAATTTCTGCAATGGAGAGAAAAAATCGTGCAAAAGCGCATTTACTTTATTCAGAAATTGATCGAAACACATTATTTACTGGTACTGCTGTGGTTGAGGATCGTTCTTTAATGAATGTTACTTTTGTTTTGAATGATTTGAAATTAGAAGAAGAATTCAATCTTTTGTTGAAAAACAAAAATATTAGCGGGTTAAGTGGACATCGGAGTGTGGGCGGTTATCGAGCTTCAATTTATAATGCGATGCCCATGAAAAGTGTACTGCATTTAGTGGAGACGATGCAAGCTTTTGAAAAAAATCAAGACAAGTTCAGGTAAAAAGGTGTTCTTGAAAATAGAAACCGCTCGGTTTTTTTGATAAATCGAGCGGTATATTTTTTAATGCTTTAAGATTAACTTACATTTGCTTTTTAACGAATTTGGTTAAAATTACAATCATTTGGCCGTCTATTTTACCTTCAATTTGTTCGGTATTGTCATGAACCAATCGAATGTTGCGAACAGCGGTACCTATTTTTGCATTTAATGTAGAGCCCTTGACATCTAGATCCTTAATCAAGGTAACAGTGTCTCCAGCTACTAAGATGTTTCCGTTGCAGTCTTTGTGTAAATCGATGCTGCCGTCGCCTTCGTGATCACCAGTTTGCTTGGCCCATTCCAAATGATCGTCGTCAAGATACATCATATCCAATAAATCAGCTGCCCAGCTTTCTGATCTAAAACGGTTCAACATTCTCCAACTTACTATTTGGACGGGAATGTTTTCATTCCACATAGCAGTCGATAAACATTGCCAGTGATCGCTGCTTAATTCTTCGCGTTTTTCAATTTGATTCAGACATTTCTCGCAAGCTAAAATCTCTCTGTCTTTTAGATTAGATGCTGTAGGTGGTACCTCATAAATCGATAAGTTTTCTTTAGATTCACATAATTCGCATTGATTACCACTTCGTTCTATTAATTTGTCTAATGTTTTCATGGATTATATTTAATTTTCTGCAAATATACTAATTATCTTTTGATTTGGACAAAAAATGAATCAAATCGATCAGTCGAGAGCAATAGCCGATTTCGTTGTCATACCATCCTACAATCTTGACCATTCTGCCTAAAACAACAGTTAATTGAGCGTCGAATAAACAAGAGTGTGTATTTCCTATAACGTCAACGGAAACAATTGGGTCTTCCGTATATTCCAAAATGCCTTTTAAACCGTTTTCTGATGCTTTTTTAAACGCTAAGTTAATTTCTTCTTCGGTTACATCACGATTTACGTAACAGGTAATATCCGTGAGTGATCCGTCTGGAACAGGAACACGAATACCGCCGCCACCGATTTTCCCTTCGTATTCGGGAAATATTTTAGTCAATGCCTTAGCAGCTCCAGTTGTTGTTGGAATGATTGATTGTGCCGCGCCACGTGCTCTGCGCAAATCTTTATGAGGTTGATCGTGCAGACTTTGGTCGGTGGTGTAGGAGTGAACCGTAGTAATAAACGCTTTATCTAAACCACATAGCTCTTTGATAACCTTAATCATAGGAGCCGCGTTGTTTGTCGTGCAGCTTGCATTGGAAACAATTAATTCATCTTTGTTTAAAATAGATTCATTAACACCTAATACAACCGTTTTTATATCATTACCCAATGGAGGAACCGACAAAATTACTCGTCTAGCTCCGTTTTTAATGTGGTTTTGAAGTAATTCAGTGGATTTGTATTTTCCAGTAGCTTCAATGACGAAATCGATGTCAAAAGGTTCCCAATTGATTTTTGTAATATCCTTTTCGTGCAAAAACACTACTTTTTTATCATTTACGATTAAATGATGCTCATCAAACGAAATCGTTTCTGTCAATTTTCCGTGAACGCTGTCGTATTTCAGCAAATGTGCCATCGTGGCGGTATCTGCCAAATCGTTGACAGCAACTACTTCTATTTCAGGGTATTTTATTAACAAACGGAACAGATTCCGACCAATGCGCCCAAATCCGTTGATGGCGATTTTTATTTTTTGTTCAGGTTTCAAACTTCTTATTGTTTTAATAGTTTAAAAAATCCTTGAATTTTGGATGCATGAGTAATTTGTATAGAAATAATAAAAAGCCTATTAACCCAACAAACATACCTGTACTTAAAAGACTATTGCCGTTAATCGGACCGACTTCAAAGTGTACTATTTTAAAAACAGCACCAATAAAAGTTAGGAATAAACCTATTGCTAATATAATTAAGGTATGTTTTGTTTTCATTGTATATGTGTTTTAGATTTTAAGTTCAAAGTTTTGTTCGTAACATTAAACCTTGAACTTTAAACTAATTTACAAAATATGTTTTTGTGCTTTATAAGAAGATCTAACCAAAGCACCACTTTCTACGTGACGGAAACCCATTTCTAATCCAATTTCCTCGTATTTTTTAAATTGATCTGGTGTAATGAACTCTTTCACAGGTAAATGTTTTTTACTCGGTTGTAAATATTGACCAATAGTAACTACATCAACATTTGCTCCACGAAGGTCTTTCATTGTTTGAATTACTTCTTCTTCGGTTTCGCCCAATCCCAACATAATACCCGATTTGGTTCTGTTGGCTCCGTTGGCTTTCAAATAGCGCAACACTTCCAAACTACGGTCGTATTTTGCCTGAATTCTTACCTCACGTGTCAAACGACGAACGGTTTCCATATTGTGAGAAATCACTTCAGGAGCTACTTCTAAAATGCGGTCGATGTTTCTCTCGATACCTTGAAAATCAGGAATCAATGTTTCCATAGTCGTTCCTGGACTCATTCTGCGAACAGCTTTTACGGTTTCTGCCCAAATGATGGAGCCGCCGTCTTTTAAATCATCACGATCCACAGAAGTCAGCACTGCATGTTGAATATTCATTAATTTAATTGAGCGTGCCACCTTTTCAGGTTCGTCCCATTCTACTGTTTCGGGTCTTCCGGTTTTTACACCACAAAAGCCGCACGAACGGGTGCAAATATTTCCCAAAATCATAAATGTAGCGGTACCTTCACCCCAACATTCTCCCATATTTGGACAACTTCCTGATGTGCAAATAGTATGTAGTTTGTATTTATCTACTAAACTCCTTAAAGCAGTGTATTTCTTTCCGGTAGGTAATTTTACACGCAACCATTTTGGTTTTGCAGTAACCGGTTTGTTTGTGTCTAAAACAGATTCCATAATTAGCTTGATTCAATCAAAAAGCAAAGATAAGCAATAAATTGCGATTGTCTTTTTTTAAACTAGAAAAGTTCAAAAAGTGATGTGAAATGGAAATTGCATAAGGATATTCGGACGTATTTTGAAGCATTTCAGAAAATTTCATTATCTTTGTCACGTTTTAAAAAACATACTGACAAAATGGTTAAAGATTTATTCGAAAGAATTCATAACAACAAAGGTCCGTTAGGAAAATGGGCTTCACAAGCAGAAGGATATTTTGTATTTCCAAAATTAGAAGGAAAATTAGGACCAAGGATGACTTTTCAAGGAAAAGAGGTGTTGAACTGGTCGTTGAATGATTATTTAGGACTGGCTACTCATCCAGAAGTTTTAAAAGCAGATGCAGATGCAGCTGCCGAATTCGGTGCTGCGTATCCAATGGGTGCGCGTATGATGTCTGGACACACAGATTGGCATGAAAAACTACAAGACGAATTGGCGGCTTTCGTTGATAAAGAAGCTGCATATTTATTGAATTTCGGTTATCAGGGAATGGTTTCTACCATTGATGCTTTGGTAACGAAAAACGATGTAATTGTATATGATGTGGATTCGCACGCTTGTATTATAGACGGGGTTCGTCTGCACATGGGAAAACGTTTTACTTACAAGCACAACGATGTGGAATCTTTGGAGAAAAACTTGCAACGTGCTACTAAAATGGCAGAGGAACAAAACGGTGGAATCTTGGTTATTACCGAAGGGGTTTTCGGAATGCGTGGTCAACAAGGTAAAATTAAAGAAATCATCGCTTTAAAAGAAAAGTATAATTTCCGTTTGCTGGTGGATGATGCACACGGTTTTGGAACACTTGGTAAAACAGGTGCAGGAGCAGGGGAAGAGCAAGGTTGTCAAGACGGAATTGATGTGTATTTCTCTACTTTTGCAAAATCTATGGCTTCCATTGGAGCGTTTATTGCAGCCGATCAAGATATTATAGATTATTTAAAATATAATTTACGTTCACAAATGTTTGCTAAATCTTTGCCAATGATATTGGTCAAAGGTGCATTAAAGCGATTAGAGTTGTTGAGAAATAACCCTGGCTTGAAAGATAAATTATGGGACAATGTGAACCGTTTACAAAACGGTTTGAAAGAAAGAGGATTCAACATTGGAGATACAAACACCTGTGTAACACCGGTTTATTTGGAAGGTTCTATTCCTGAAGCTATGGTTATGGTAAATGATTTAAGAGAAAATTACGGAATTTTCCTTTCAATCGTAGTGTATCCGGTGATTCCGAAAGGGATTATTTTATTACGTGTGATTCCTACTGCATCTCACACTTTTGAAGACATAGACATGACACTGGCTGCTTTTGAAGCGATTCGTGGGAAACTATTAGACGGAACTTACAAAACAATTGCAGAAAGCAAACATGTGGATATGGAAGCTTAAAAATAACTTCTGATAAATATAAAAAAATCGACCTAAATAGGTCGATTTTTTTATTGGTGCAAAATCATTGAAATTTCTATGTTTACGTTTCTCGGAAGTTTTTCTACCTGAACACATTCCCGTGCAGGAGCGGTATCGCTATTAAAATAACTTGCATAAATTTCGTTGATTAAACCGAAATGTTCCATATTTCGGATGAAAATAGAGCTCTTTACAACATGTTCAAAAGTTAAGCCAGCTTCTTTGATGATGTGTTTTAAATTTTCCATCACTTGTTTGGTTTCGTCTTCAATTCCTGTTGTGATTAAGGCTTCGGTTTCTTGATTAAACGGAATTTGACCGGAAATAAATAAAAATCCGCCTGCCATTACCGAGTGATTATAGGGACCAATCGGAGCCGGTGCTTTTGGTGAATTGATGATTTTTTTCATAGTATTAGGTAATTAATTGTTTGTTATCTATTTCTAAATCGACGTTCAGCCGAATTTCTTTTTTCATATTTAATATCCTGTAATATAGAGGATTTAATCCCAATAAAAAAGGTCCATTGTTTGTAATAACCGTTTGGAATCCATGAGAAATCCATCCGCCAGGATTTCAAGTCTCTTTCAAAACGTAATTGAGTGTATGTGACTCCTTTGTTTTTGAAATCGTAACCTGTTGAAAAACCTGCGATCCAGCCTGGAGAAAGCGTGATATTTCCCGAGACCATCAAAGAGTTATTGGAAATATCGGAATTTCGACGAGCGTTGCTATAAGTCAAGCTCCATGCAAAAGTTAAATCCCAAGGAATTTCTGTGTTGAAAAACTCAGAGGGGGAGCTGTTCCGATTGTCGTCGTCAAACATTGAATTTTGTCGATCTGCTAAATCCACCGATTGTCCAAATAAATCGTCAGCACGACCGCCGTTTTGCACGTTTTGATTGTCGTTGGATTGGACATTTTGCGAACCAAACAAAGGATCGGTGCTAGACAAAGAGTAGTTTAATGTTACATTGGCACTAGTCATTCTAAGTAAACTTCCGCCGTTGTTGATGTTGAATTTGTCTATCCGGGTTCCTGCATTGTCTATTGCCATTGGGTCTAAAGTGGAGCCCAAGGTTAGTCGTAATTTATCTTTAAGTAAATTCGTATTTGCGGTTATTCGCATAGGTTCCAATTTCAATGAATCGGCAGAAAAGTTATAGGAAGAGCTGAAGTTGAGCGAGTTCAGTAGCATGATTTTTTTGGGTTCTCCAGTTTGTGACTGCTCGTCTCGTACTTTAGCTTCAAAGTTGTTTCCAATTGAAAAGGTAGCGATATTTGACATGTTTTTATTGGGAACTCCAAACATGGTTCCTTGAAAACGCGTAAACTCTTGCATGGTTGTTCCCAAAGCATCAATGGCATAGGTGTCGTAATATTGTTCAAAACTTGGAGTGTATTTGTAAGTTACCGCAGGTCTTACCACATGTCGAATGGCTTGTATCTTTGAGTCTTTACCAAAATCAAACATCCCGTACAAGGTGGTACCAAAATTTGCAGATAAATTGTATTGTCTAAAACTGTCAAAACCATTTTTTCGAATCTCTTCTACTTTATTTGTTTCGCGACTAAATCTCCGATCAAAAGTATTGAATACCCATGTTTCTGAATAATTTCCCGACAATGAAACCGACAAGTATTTAAACATTTTAAAATTGGTTGTAATTGGAATACTGTGTTGAATTCCAGCATTCATTTCGTCAAACATTTCTTTTTTAAAGAACAAGGAATCGGTTGTTCGGAAATTATTTCTACCGCTAAAGTTGTATTGAAAGTTAATGTTTTGAAGAATTCCTTTTTTGGTGCCACTTTTTGGAGCAAACGGGAAAATACGATCCATACTTAGTTGCACATTAGGCAAAGACATATCGATTTGTTGTGTATTGGTATTCTGTGAATGGTTTGCAGAAACCGTCAAATTGACCTGTGGTTTTGATTGAAAGGTTTTGGAATAGCTCACCGAAGAAGACAGGGTATTGTTCATCACCGAGCCAATGTTTTGGGTGTTGATAGAATTTCGAAAATAATTACTACTTCCAAGATTGACAGAGGCCGAAAAACGAGATGAAGGATTGGCTTTCGCATCTTGTGAATGACTCCATTGGATGTTGTAGATTGTCATTTTATTTTCGTCTGGCGTTCCCAATAGGCCTTCTCTTAAATTTTCATAGCGCAGATTGAAATTTCCGTTGTATTTATATCGAGTTCGGTATTGAGATTGAGCGTTGAGTGCAAAACTTCCGTTACTGTACCAATCACCTAAAAGGGTCAGGTCCATGCGGTCGCTCAGTGCCAAATAATAACCTCCATTTTGCAGGGAATAACCACGCAAGTTGGTTTCTCCAAAGCTTGGAATTATAAATCCAGAAACCGCTTTCTGTGACATTGGGAAGAAAGCAAAAGGCAAACCGATTGGAGTGGGCACATCTTCAATAACTAAATTGGTGAGTCCGACGACTACTTTTTTATTTGGAACGAATTTGACTTTATTGGTTTTAAAATAATATTCTGGATGATCAACATCCTCGGCGGTTGTAAAAATTACATCGCGCATAAAGTAAACCGAATCGTTTACTTTTTTTGTTCTTTCCGCTTTGATATTAAAATCGCCGTGTGTAGTTCTAGTATTCCAAACAATAGCTTTTTTAGTTTTGCTGTTAAACCGAATGGAGTCGGGTTCAATGATTTGAGTTCCTTGTTTAAAAACAGGATGTTGAACCAGATTCCCCAAAGAGTCTCTAATTCTTCCTGCATAGATTTCTTCGGTTTCGTAATCGTAGATGATGATGCCTGCAGTCAATTCAAAATCTTGATATTTCAATACAGCTTCATTATAAAGGGTGAGCGTCTTGTTTTTTTTATCAAATTTTTCGTAATCTATAGCGTCTCTATACATCAAATCTTCCAAACGTTGTCCTTGATTTTTTGGCACACTGTCTTGTTTCACATCTACATGATCTGTTTCGATAATTGGAGTTTGTGGCAGGCTGTCTGGGCGAGCTTGTAGGTCTATCCTTTTGTTTAACAAAGGAAATTCCTGAGCTGAAACTTCTGTTTTTCCGGTCATTAAGAGCGTTAAACTCAATAAGATATATAAGATTTTTGTCTGCAATTTTATCTGCCGCTTTTTAGAGTTCAAACTTACTAATATTTTTTTTAATTTTGGGCATTTAATAAAGAAACGAAAATTTAATATACACGATGCTTAAAAAGATGTTAAGAACAGCTGTTGGCGTATTTTTATTGGGCTTTACAACAAGTGTTTTTGCTCAAGATTTCAAAGTTGTTTTAGATCCGGGACACGGAGGAAAAGACCCTGGAGCCGTAAGTGGTTCAGTGCAAGAAAAACAAATTGTTTTGGATGTTGCGCTTAAAGTTGGCAAATTGTTAGAAAAAGAAAAGGACGTCAAAGTGATTTATACACGTTCGACGGATGAGTTTGTGGAAGTTAGAGAACGCACCAAAATTGCCAATCGAGAAAAAGCAGATATTTTTGTATCGATTCATGTCAATAGTGCCCGGCGTACCACTGCTCAAGGAACCGAAACATTTATCATGGGAATGAGCCACAACGAAGCAAATCTTGAAGTAGCAAAGCGCGAAAACGCGGTTATTACAATGGAGGATAACTTCAAGACAAATTATGCTGGTTTTGACCCTAATCGTCCAGAGTCCTTGATAGGATTGACTTTAATGCAAGAGCAATTTATAGCACAAAGCATTCATCTTGCTTCAAAAATTCAAGAGTTTTTTACCAACGATGCAAATCGAAACGATCGCGGTGTGAAACAAGGCCCTTTCTGGGTGTTGCATAGTGCTGCGATGCCAAGTGTTTTGATCGAGTTGGGGTTTTTGTCAAACAGTCAAGAACGCAGTTATCTCGTTTCTGAAAAAGGTAAATCCGAATTGGCAAAAGCCATAGCTGACGCTATTGTTAATTACAAAAGACAATTACAACACGTTGGTAATTAGTAGGAAAATGGCGTGCAGAAGTTGTGTTAGATTAAAATAAATATAAATACCTTACAAAATTGAAAAGATTGCTTTTGTATGCGATTTTTATGTGTTAGTTTTGTAAAGTGTGTAAGTGTGGTTTTTTTTGATTTTCATACTTACCGTTTGTCATCGTAAAAAAATCGAAAATACAAAAAAAGCTATGTTAATAAATAAAATGAGGGCAGCGATTGGGGTTTTTGTATTGAGTTTTAGTTCAATGGTTTATGCCCAAAACTTCAAGGTGGTTATAGATGCTGGTCACGGTGGGAAAGATTTTGGTGCTGTGCGAGGAAGTTATGTTGAAAAGAAAATCGTTTTAGACGTTGCATTGAAAGTAGGGGAGTTACTCAAAAAAGATAAGCAAATTGAAGTCGTTTTTACACGGAAAACAGATGTTTTTATTGAAGTGAGGGAACGTACTGAAATTGCCAACAGGGAAAAAGCACAGGTTTTTGTTTCCATTCATGCCAATGCGGTAGCCAATGCGCCTTCTGCTCAAGGGACCGAAACATTCATCATGGGTAGAAGTAAAAACGCATCGAATTTGGAAGTTGCTAAACGAGAAAATGCTGTAATTACTTTGGAAGAGGATTACGAAGCGCATTATGCTGGTTACGACCCAAGTCGTCCCGAGTCTTTGATTGGACTGACTTTGATTCAGGAACAATTTGTAGCCCAAAGTATTGAGTTGGCTTCTAAAATTCAAACACGCTTTACGAACGATGCCGAACGCAGAAACAGAGGGGTCAAACAGGGACCTTTTTGGGTTTTGCACAGTGCTGCAATGCCCAGTGTTTTGGTTGAGTTGGGCTTTTTGTCTAATAATGAAGAAGGTGCCTACATCAATTCCGAAGCAGGAAAAAACGAATTGGCACGTGCCATTGCAAATGCAATTATCGATTATAAAAAGCAAGTTTTTGTAGCAACAAATACTGCTGAAGTCGTTCAAACAACGCCAAAGAATGAAGTGCCCAAAGAGGTTGTTCAACCTAAAGAAGAGGAACCATCTAAAGATCAAATCGAAAAAACAACAACTTCTTCTATCGATGCGTCGAAACCAGAAGTAGTCACCAAAGAAGGGGTGTTGTTTAGAGTTCAGATTGTGGCAAGTAGTCAAAATAGAGCGCTTACACCAAACAATTTCAATGGATTGGATAAAATAACTTCGGTTTACGAGGATAAAATGTATAAGTATTTTTACAATGAAACCACAGACTACGAACACGCAAGAAAGGCTTTAGAAGTCGCTAAAAATAAAGGATATACTTCTGCATTTTTGGTTGCTTATAAAGAAGGGAAAAGAATCAATATTCAAGAAGCTCTAAAAAAATAATTCAGACTTCGGGGGCTTGGTTGTTTTTTTAAATATGTTATGTTATTTGGGTGAAATGTCACAAAAATAGTGACAAAATATAGAGGTACGGTCGATGGCGTGAATTATAAACCAGAGACTGGAACTTGAGTTAATAATTAATACTAAGGATTTTGAAAGTAACAAAGGAAATAAAAACGGCAATCTTGGTTTTAGTATCCATTGCCTTGTTGATTTGGGGAATTTCGTTCTTAAGCGGAAGTAATCTGTTCAACGCTACTCGTAAGTTTTATGTCGTTTATCCCAATGTTGAAGGACTATCAACCGCCTCATCGGTAACCATCAATGGATTGGTTGTTGGTAAAGTAAGCAAAATTCAATTGTTGGAAAGCGGCTCCCTACAAGTAGAACTTTTGATGACCGACCCTGTAGATGTTCCTAAAACTTCGAAAGCCGTTATCTATTCACCAAGCTTTCTTGGTGGAAAGCAAATCGCATTGCAAATTAATTACAATGAAGCTACTTTGGCACAAAGTGGCGACTTTTTAGACGGTGGAAACATGAGCGGTTTATTGGATGGTTTGGGAGAAAAAGCAGATCCATTGATTCAAAAATTAGATTCTGTTTTGTTGAATGTAAACAACTTAATGGTATCTTTGAACACAACGTTGAATGAAGAAACTCAAAAAAACTTGCAAGAAGCCATAGTTGAATTGAATCAAACCATGAAGAATGCCAACGGAATTACTTCTAAATTTGATCGTATTGTAAGCGAAAACGAGTCGAAAATCAATCAAATTGTGAGTGATTTCGGACAAACATCTAAGAATTTATCTGCATTTTCAGAGGATTTGGATAAGATACAGTTAGAGAAATTACAGGAAATTTTAACGAAGTTCGATAGTGCAGCAGCTTCTCTAGACCATCTGATGAAAGATATTGAAAATGGAAAAGGCAACTTGGGTAAGTTGTTGAAAGAAGAACAGTTGTATCAAAATTTAGAAGGTGCCACCAAAGAATTGAATCAGTTGTTGGAGGATGTAAAACTTAATCCAAGACGATACATCAATATTTCTGTATTTGGAAAATCGGCAGCTCCTTATCAGGAACGATAAAAGAATTTTTTGAGAGAATCTCGAAATTAAAAAGCAAAATATAAAATTATAATTAAAACAAAAACAAAATGTTGAGTAGTATTCTCTTTATAGCATTGACCGTAGTTGGATTTGGTTTTTTTGCAAAAAACGCCAAGAAAATCTACCGCAATATTATGTTGGGGCAGTCGGTCAATCGTACAGATAGAGCTTCCGAGCGATGGAGTACCATGCTTCTTGTAGCTTTTGGTCAGAAAAAAATGTTTGCTAGACCTCTTCCAGCTTTATTACATCTTGCGATTTATGTGGCTTTTATGATCACTCAAATCGAATTAATCGAAATTTTTATTGATGGTATCTTTGGAACACATCGTATTTTTAAAACGTCTTTGGGTGGTTTTTATACATTCATGATTAGTTTGATTGAAATTTTATCGGTATCGGCATTATTAGCGACAATTATCTTTTTGTCAAGACGTAATTTGCTGAAATTACCTCGATTAAACATGAAAGAACTGATTGGTTGGCCAAAAAAAGACGCCAATTTGATCCTTATCATGGAAATCATCTTGGTGCTTTGCATCTTTACGATGAATGGTGCCGACGAAGTGTTGTTTAATAGAGGAGTTTCTCATTTTGAAGGACTAGGAAGCTTTGGGTTTACGGTGTCACAACATTTGGGACCTGCAGTTTTTGGTTCGATGAGCGACGGTGCTTTACAGTTCTTGGAGCGCATCGGATGGTGGGGACACTTTATGATGGTCTTGGCATTTTTGAATTATTTGTATTATTCCAAACACCTACACATACTTTTGGCGTTTCCAAATACGTATTTTACCAACTTAAATCCTTTGGGACAAATGAACAATTTGGAAGCAGTTACCAAAGAAGTGAAGCTTATGATGGATCCCAATGCCGATCCTTTTGCTGCACCAGCTCCGGATGAAAATGAAGTTCCTGCAAAATTTGGTGCCTCTGATGTTATGGATTTAGACCGTGTACAGTTGCTCAATGCGTATTCGTGTACAGAATGTGGGCGTTGTACTTCAGCTTGTCCAGCTAACATCACCGGAAAAATACTATCACCACGATTAATCATGATGAAAACACGAGACCGTTTAGAGGAAGTCGGTAAAAACATCGATGCTAATAATGGCACATTTGTGGACGACGGAAAGTCATTGCTCAACGATTATATCACACCCGAAGAATTATGGGCTTGTACTTCTTGCAACGCCTGTGTGGAGGAATGCCCGGTTTTAATCAGTCCACTTTCCATTATCATGGACATGCGCCGTTACTTGGTCATGGAACAAAGTGCAGCTCCAATGGAACTTAATACCATGATGACTAATATCGAAAACAACGGAGCACCATGGCAATACAGTCAGATGGACCGACTGAATTGGAAAGATGAAAATTAAATTATGAATTCTAATCTAAAATGAAATGTCTGAAAGTATATATGTACCCACAATGGCTGAAATGATGGCAAAAGGCGAGCAACCCGAAGTATTATTTTGGGTAGGATGTTCGGGAAGTTTTGACGATCGGGCCAAAAAAATAACTAAGGCTTTTGTACGAATTTTAAACAAAGCCAACGTAAAGTTTGCAGTTTTAGGTACCGAAGAAGGTTGTACTGGAGACCCTGCCAAACGAGCCGGAAACGAGTTTTTGTTTCAAATGCAAGCCATGATGAACATACAAGTGTTTGATGGTTATGGAATTAAAAAGATAGTGACCGCTTGTCCACATTGTTTTAATACCATTAAAAACGAATACCCAGAATTGGGAGGCAATTATGAAATTGTGCATCATACCCAATTCTTGAAAGCCTTGTTGGACGAAGGCAGATTGACCATCGAAGGCGGACAATTCAAAGGAAAACGTATCACTTTTCACGACCCTTGCTATTTGGGAAGAGCCAATAAAGTGTACGAAGCTCCAAGGGAATTAATCCAAAAATTAGACGCGGAACTGGTTGAAATGAAACGCTCGCGTCAAAACGGATTGTGTTGTGGAGCCGGTGGAGCCCAAATGTTTAAAGAACCTGAAAAAGGAACAAAAGACATAAATATGGAACGAACCGAAGAAGCACTTGGTATCAAACCCGATATCATCGCCGCAGGATGTCCGTTTTGCAACACCATGTTGACCGACGGGGTCAAGTTCAACCATAAAGAAGGAGAAGTACAGGTCATGGATGTGGCCGAATTAATAGCTAACGCACAAGATTTATAAATATTATGTTGATTCCTTTTGAAGAAATGCCCAAATCATCGCGTATTTGGATTTATCAATCCGACCGAAAGTGGACGGAAGACGAAACAAGAGCGGTAGAAGCAAGCGTAAAAGAATTTGTAGAAAAT
>Ga0209075_1001212_pt1 | contig 24653 bp, 20 predicted proteins | sample Stecom2011_FD_187523 | JGI IMG/M metagenome (GOLD analysis project Ga0209075, IMG submission 187523) | Agricultural soil microbial communities from Utah to study Nitrogen management - Steer compost 2011 (SPAdes) (version 2) | ecosystem: Environmental > Terrestrial > Soil > Agricultural land...
CACAGAATTCATAATGAATTAAGGCCTTTAAACGATTAAGTTCGAGGTTTCAATCCTTCCTGTTTCTAAATCGTGATAACGCATCGATACAGTGTTTCCGGACTTCACTATTTGCGTGATACTCTTTGTCTTTACAAAACCTCTGTCCATAACAATGTTGCTCACAGGATCTCCTTCTCCAGCAGTTTGATGAAAAGAAATCAAATCTTTCGAGGAAACGTCTTTGTGCCTTTCGTGGAATTCTGAAAACCACAATTCTCGTTTCTGGGCAAGTTCCTCAGGATACAATGGAGACGAGGACCATATTTTTGGCTGAAGTGGCTGTTTTGTGAATACCAACTCCTCTCCGGTCCAAACAATTTCATAAATCTTTAACGCCTTTTCATATTCTACCGCTATGGCCGTAAACGGTTCGATCTCGCTAAAGTCATACGTATTTAGATAAGAATCCAAGGCTTGGGTTGTCAATAGATCTTTGACAATTAAACCTCTGCTTCGGGCATAAGATGCTTTTCGTTTGTGGGCGACAAAGCCACCATTCATCAAAGAAATAACTCGTTTTCTTTGACTGACACCTATCCAAGTTCCTCCAGCTACAGCGTCTCTCGGATACAATAACTCGACATTATCTTCGTGATATATTTTTGGCGGGAAAGTTTTTCTCCCGGGGGATTCGTCTCGATTGGAAGTCAAAATAAAATTATCATCCGATTTTGGGAAGAAAGTAAGCGTACACATTGTATTTCTGAATTAATAAATACAATTTACACAATCGGGATAATTAATTATCTGTTTACGCCACAATTTAACAATCATGTTAATCCTAACATGCAACAACTTGTTTCTGATGCGTATCGCTTAAAATTTTGTAACTTTGCAATCCTTTAAATTTCAAGTATAAACAATAAATAAATATAGTTATGGGAAAAGGATTTTTTGAAGTACCAATCGCCGTCAACGAACCTGTAAAAAGTTATGCTCCAGGTTCTCCTGAAAGGAAGGAAGTACTGGATATGTACAAAAAAATGTACAATGAAAAAGTAGAAGTTCCATTGTATATCAATGGAAAAGAGGTGAAGACCGAAGAAACTAGCACCATGTCTCCCCCACACGATCACAAACACGTATTAGGGACCTACTATAAAGCAAATAAAAACCACGTTGAAGAAGCAATTTCCACTGCTTTAGAAGCAAGAAAAAAATGGGCAGCGATGCCTTGGCAACAGCGCGCTGGCATCTTTTTACGTGCTGCTGAACTATTTGCCGGACCCTATCGTGCAAAAATCAATGCAGCTACCATGCTCGGACAGTCAAAAAATATTTATCAAGCTGAAATCGATTCCGCTTGTGAGCTTATTGACTTCCTGAGATTTAACGTTCAATATATGACTGAAATCTACGCAGAGCAACCAGAGTCTACATCAGATGCTTGGAACCGCGTAGAATACCGTCCACTGGAAGGATTCATTTACGCCATTACTCCTTTCAACTTTACTGCTATTGCTGGGAACCTTCCCTCAAGTGCTGCTTTGATGGGTAACGTAGTGGTGTGGAAACCAAGTGCAACTCAAGTTTACTCGGCTAAAGTTATTTTGGACGTCTTCCGTGAAGCTGGTGTGCCAGCGGGCGTTATCAATATGGTAATGGGTGATCCTGCTATGATTTCAGACACGCTAATGGCGAGTCCAGATTTCGCTGGTGTTCACTTTACAGGCTCTACTGGAGTATTCCAAGGCATTTGGAAAAAGATTGGAAACAATATTCACAACTACAAAACGTACCCACGCATTGTAGGTGAAACTGGAGGAAAAGACTTTATTGTAGCCCACAAATCGTCGAATCCAAAACAAGTTGCTACAGCTATGTCTCGCGGTGCTTTTGAATTCCAAGGTCAGAAATGTAGCGCGGCAAGCCGATGCTATATCTCAGAGAGTATCTGGGCGGATGTAAAAGAACAGTTGATTACCGACCTAAAATCCTTTAAAATGGGATCTCCAGAAGATATGAGCAACTTTATAACTGCCGTTATCGACGAAAGAGCCTTCGATAAACTTGCAGGATATATCGACCGAGCAAAAGAAGACAAGGACGTCGAAGTTATTGCGGGTGGAAATCACGACAAGAGCAAAGGATACTTTATTGAGCCAACTGTAATTGTGACTCAAGATCCTAAATACGTTACTATGTGCGAAGAGCTTTTCGGACCTGTATTGACGGTTTACGTCTATAAAGACAAAGACTGGTCTGAGACCCTTGAACTTGTAGATGGAACTAGTGAATATGCGTTAACCGGAGCTGTTTTCAGTGAAGACCGCTATGCATTGGAAGAAGCCGTTGTGGCTTTGGAAAATGCTGCTGGAAACTTCTACATCAACGACAAACCAACTGGTGCAGTTGTTGGCCAACAACCTTTTGGAGGAGCACGTGCAAGCGGAACCAACGATAAGGCTGGAAGCAAGATGAACCTATACAGATGGGTGTCGCCACGTTTGGTGAAGGAAACATTTGTATCGCCATCGGATTACAGATATCCATTCTTAGGAGCGTAAATCAAATTCTCTTACTTATAAAAAGCAAAAAATCCCGCCTCCAAGTTGAAGACGGGATTTTTTTATGTTTTATTATACCGCTCGACTATTCGAATGGTTTCGCTTCGTTAATCCAAGCGTATTGTGAGTTCTTCGCGTTGTTTTCGGCATCAACAACCATCACCACAAAACTTAAGTTCTCTCCTACGTAGTGTCCAGGAACCGAGAAGGCGTATTGTTTTGAATATTTTTGGAACGCAGGTAATTGCGGAATAGCATCTCCGAATAAATCCGAAAGTGAATTTCTCATCCCATCATTGTGAACGTAATCTTCAATAGGGTTACCCATTCCTTCATAGGGATGGCCTGGCGTTTGATCGAAATAGTTTGTTTGCGGTGAAACCACTCCGTTTTCTAACAAATACACAACGAGCTTATCTCCGGCAGTAGAACCTCCTTCATAAACCACATCGACCGTCACAGAAAGATTAGCGCCATTTAACTCTGAGTTAATTGCAATCGACACATCGGTATCGGTGCCAAGCATCGGGAGAACTTGATTTATATTGAACCCATCTACCCAAGCCTCAGTTCTATTTAATTGTGCTTTTGGGAAGCTATTGGGCACATCAAACATCGCTTGAAGCTCTCCAACTCTTGGATAATGCAGAGGATCTGACATGGCTGACGATTCTTTGTGAATCGAAACAACCGACACATCCGTCGTCATATCTCGCAACTCCTGTATAGCTACAGCTACTCTTGGACAATAGCCACACCACGTTCCTGTATAGTCTTCAATGGCAACTTTTCTCTTTGGGATAAACACCTCAAAGTCGTGCGTCGCTGTAGTGTGTGTTTCGTCATTAGCTTCGTAAGTAGCGTAAACCTCAAATTCAGCTGGATTTGCCGAAGCAAAAGTATGGCCTTCTATTTCGGTATCATTTACAAAGAAAGTAGCGTCTTCCGCGGTATTATTTCCTTGGTCGTCCAACAATGCAAATGTAATGGTCTGATTTCTCAAAGCTTTAGGAACATCGATTCTCAATATTCTTTGCGTAGGTTCCAGAACCTCAAAAGTCAAAGTATTACTAACCACTCCTTCGTATTCTGCTCGGACCAAAAACTCGCCAAGTTCTTCAAAAAGATATGTTGATCCTGGAATTTCCTGCCCATTGACCAAAATTCTCGATAAATCCGTATAGTCTGCCCCATCATTTCCAGACACCATAAAATCTACTGTAGTATTGACGCCGATAGCAGCAAAATCATCTGCGCCAGCATCACTTGTTAAAGTAATAGCCAATGGAACATCTACCGACCCAATTGGATCTTCTTTTCGGCTGCACGACATCGCGACAATTGCAGCTAGAAAAAACAAAAACTTTGATGAAAATTTCATAGGGATAATCTTATAAAGGTTAAAAAGGTCTCTGAAAACAGCAAAACTAAGAATTCATTTGATTTCGTGTGTTAATTTAAGCAAGTTTTACGCCGTTTGCTCCAGATTATATTAAAAAAAACTTAATATTGCTCACCTATAACCCTTATTAAATTATTAATCCTATGAAAAAAATAGTGCTTTTTTGCTTGGTTATCTTTTCGTTTAGCGCCGTGGCTCAAAATGAATTACCCAGCATTGACTTAAAAACTCTCGATGGGAAAACTTTTAATTCTCAAGACATTGCCCGTGAAGACGGTGTTACTATTATATCGCTTTGGGCTACATGGTGTGTCCCGTGTTTGAAAGAACTCGATGCTATTAGTGAGATTTACGAAGAATGGCAAGAAGAGTCTAACGTAGCGTTGTTTGCCGTATCTGTAGACGATAGCCGTACCGTAAAACGAGTTAGACCTCTAATTAATGGTAAAGGTTGGGATTACACCATCTTACTCGATACAAACAACGATTTTCAGCGTGCTTTAGGAGCCGCTACAGTTCCGATGACGTTATTGATCAAAGACAACAAAATAGTTTACAGGCATTCGGGATATAGCCCTGGTGCTGAATACGAACTTTACGAAAAAATACTCGAACTTTCAAACTAATCTCTCCACAACCCCTCTATTTTCATGAAAAAATTATTATTTAGCGCTTTTATATGTATCAGTGCTATCGGATTCTCGCAAGAAGCTGGATTTTTTTTCGGAGGCCTTGAATCGAATTCCCAATGGCTTCTCGATGATGAAAAATTTGATTTCCCCGCCCCCGATGAGCAATTTAGATCAAACAATTATTTACAACTAAACTACAGCCTCGGTAATTTTACAGCTGGAATTCAATACGAATCTTATCTGCCTATGGCTCTTTCGGGTTATTCCCCGGTCTGGGATGGCCAAAACGGTGTTGGAACCTATTATCTGAATTACAAGAACGAAACCATCGATGTTACCGGAGGGTATTTCTATGAACAATTCGGAAGCGGGTTGATTCTTAGGTCTTGGGAAGATCGCCAACTGGGAATCAACAACGCCATGAAAGGTGTTCGGGTAAAATTTAGCCCTTCTACCGCATTCGATATTACTGGAGTTTATGGACAAACCCGTATCGGCTTCGATGTTTCGGAAGGAGTTACTCAAGGTCTTGACGCCAACCTCAATCTTAGTGAAATATTGCAAACAGACGCTGTTAACGTTAAGCTTGGAGCCAGTTATGTGGGTCGCCACCAATCTAACGGAGGAAACGACAGCATTCCGTCTAATGTAAACGCATACGGAGGTCGATTGGATTTTGGGATAAACAATTTTTACGGAGGAATTGAAGCGATTATTAAAGATCCTGACGTTATTGTCAATGAGGGATACATTAGTTCGCCACAATTATTCGATGGAACGGCAATGCTTGTGAACATGGGGTATGCTATGAAAGGACTTGGAATCAGCACGACATTCAGACGATTAGAAAATTTTTCCTTCTACGCCGACAGATATGCTGAAGGAAATCAGTTTAACGAACAACTGATTAACTACGTGCCTGCAATAACAAAGCAACACGACTTTTTATTGAATAACATCTACGTGTACAATTCGCAACCACGACTCCTATTCGACGAATTTGAACAACGTGCGGGTGAAGTTGGTGCACAAATAGATGTATACTATTCATTCGATCGAAAATCTGCTCTTGGAAAAGTGGGAACTAAGTTCGCAGGAAACTTTTCGTATTGGGCGGGGTTAGAAACAGAATTCAACTCAGCCGATCAAGTCTATGACGTTAAGTTTATCGGAAAAGGTCCGCGTTATTTCAGAGACCTCAACTTCGAAATTAAAAACCGATGGAATTCCAAATGGAGTTCTGTTGTGTCTTTCCAAGACTTAATCATCGACAAAAGTGTTTCTAAAGGAGGAATCCTAGGAACACAAGGAGATATTAGAGCTCAAGTTGTTGCTGTAGAAGGAACAAGACGTTTTGGAAGAGGAAAAGCCGTTAGCTTGCAGCTTCAACATCTATGGACAGAACAAGACGACAAAAACTGGGCAGCTGGTGTTGTTGAATACAACTTCAACCCCTACTTTGCACTTTATGTATCAGATTCTTGGAACTACGGGGAAGAGAAAAAGCTACACTACTACAACATCGGAGGAAGCTATTCCAAAGGACATCTTCGATTTGCTCTTAACTACGGACGCCAGCGTGGCGGACTGATTTGCGTAGGAGGTGTATGTAGAGAAGTTCCTAAAAGTACTGGTTTAAGCGCAAACTTAGTGGTTACCTTCTAAAAAATACCACAGCAAATAATTCATACTAAAGCCGAGGGTCTGATCAGACTCTCGGCTTTTTTATGGCATCAATCTTCCCGGTTGCATCGGGCTTATGCCCCTCTGTTTAAATTGACCTTCTCAGTAGCTTTACCCCTCGAATAACACGTGTTTTAATCTACAGTATTACATAATTATGCGATATCGCATTTATCACGCTAAACCTCTTAATTAAACCCTACAATATACCTCATGAAAAAAGCCAGAGATCGACTCTGGCTGTTAAACTTTTACGTTACTTGTTTTTACTTAATAATCACCTTGCTTGTTTTTACGGCTCCTTGAGCATTTTTAAACTTAAGGATATAGGCTTGCGAACTCAACGAGGAAACATTCATTTCTTGTCTTCCAGTCTCAAAGCTAGCTTGCTTGATCAATCTTCCTTGATAGTCGTATAATAGCACCTGAACAGGCTCGTTGACATCCATCAAAATTCTATCGGTAACAATTGTGGATAATAGCGAAAGGTTCACTTGCTTAACATCGGGGACACTCAATGTTGGATTGTATCGGTAGGTAAAGTATATCGGCGTTCCAACTTCAGTGGTGCTACTGATATCCTCATATAGTTTAAACGCAAATCTAAAATCTACATTTTCACCTGTATTTTGGCCTGGATCATCACTGTAGAAATGATTTCCTATGCCAGTAGTTTGTCCAGGATAAATTTCTACGGCATCTGTATTCTCAGGTGGAACAGTCGCTGCGAGTTCAATACCCCAATAACATTCCATTCCGTAACAAAGTTGATAAAATTCAGGAACAGAAGCATTAACCTGACTTATGTATTCTACTCTTGAAAAAATATTTTCCTCGCTATCATTAGTCACAAAGAATTCAAGCTCTGCCGCTGGATATTCCGTTGTTCCAAATTCAATTATATCGCCATCATTAATGACATTTCCGTCTGCGTCCCTAACTGTAAACTGAGCATTTGCAATCATTACGCCTCCTAAAAAGCTCATTAGTAGTAGTCTTAGTTTCATGTTTTATCTAATTTAGATGTTTGAGAAGTATAGTTAATTATGTAAAAGTATGAATAATTGGTTAACAATCTCTAATTTTAAAGCTTCATTTTAGTTAATTAACAAAACCTTGAGACGCTATCGGGCTACGATTTTATCTCATTTTTATCAGAGCAGCACGAATTGCCTTTTAAAAATATTATAGATGAAGTTTAACAGCCACAATAAGATTAGTTCCTGTTTTCTGGACAAATAATGAAAATAAACATTTTCCTGCTCTAAATCGACAGTGCTTTATTAAAAACAAAAGAATTTATTTCTATCAATCTGCTTTAGTTTGCTCTCGTGAAATTGTCTATTTTAGCACAGCACATCGAAACACGTGAAACCTTGGATACAGTAGCTTATCTCAATGATTTAATAGGCCCCTACATGTTAGGGTTACTAATCAGTTTGGCCATCGGCCTTATTCTTGGATTGGAGCGCGAATACGACAAACTGAAAGACGAGGAGATTGGGTTTGCCGGAATTCGAACATTTCCTATCGTTACTATCTTGGGGTATGTCTTAGGCGTTCTTTCAGATACATTCTCACCTTGGCTCATTCTCTTAGGAATGAGTTCGTTTATTCTTTTTCTTGGGTTAGGACAATTTATCAAGGCCCAAAAAGACACGCCCTTGGGTATTACTACAAACCTCGCTTTAATTGCCACGTTTATATTAGGCGTTATGGTTTCTCAAGCTTTATATCAAGATTCTGTTGCAACCGCTGTTATTATCGTAACATTACTCTCTTTAAAGACTACATTCCGCTCTATCATTGAGAACATAACGCATCAGGAGCTTTATGCATTTATCAAATTTGCTATCATCGCGCTTTTAATTCTTCCAATTTTACCCAACAAAGATTATGGGATGGCCGGCTTGCTTAACCCTTTCGAGATTGGATCCATCGTTGTTATTGTGTCCTTCTTGAATTTTATTGGTTATTTCTTGGTAAAATTCGTAGGCTCAAAAAGAGGCATCCTTTTAACTGCTGTATTGGGTGGTTTTATTTCGAGTACGGCTGTTGCCTGGAATTATGCCGCACGCAGCAAAGAGACGCCAAGTCTTTCTCGTGAATACAGTGCAGGAATTATTATTTCCTCTGCGATAATGTTCCCAAGACTCATTCTTTTGGCAGCGATTTTCAACCTTGATGTCGTATTGGATTTAGCTATTCCTGTAACCATACTAACACTGATCTGTCTAATTCCAGCCATATTACTTATTAGAGGCAACTCGCAAGAACCAGAAACAGGAATAGAATTAGGCAACCCCTTAAACATTCTCAATGCCTTGGGTTTTGCCATAATTTTTGTCGTCATTTTATACGCCGTCCACTTCGGAAACGATTTTTTTGGAGAAAGCGGACTCTATTACTCCTCTATTATTGCGGGTCTTGCTGACACCACTGCCATAACGATTAGCATGGCCAAGTTTGCATTAACCGAAGCGCAATCCAAGCTAGCTGCTTTGGTTATTATCGCCGCTACCCTCAGCAACACCTTGGTTAAACTTGGAATTGCAGTATTAAAAGGCTCTAAGGCTACAGGACGCCTAGTTGGATATATTTTTGGATCCGTTATCGTAGTTGGAACACTGTATATTATTGTTGTAGGTTAATTTCTAAAAGCATTTATATCATGCTATCGTAAGGTATCAACAGGCTCCGATCCACATTGAATCTCTATATTTTTCAGCAACCTAGATTAAATCACCCTGTCATAGACAAATAAACGCAAAACCCTGACACATAAAGCATTTCATCAAAAATGAATCGTAATGGTAACACTCCAATGAAACCCCAAAAAACATGTTGTAATCGCTCTGGTTTCACCAATAAAAATGTACATTTGTAACATTACTAATGCACTACTCATTATAAAAACCTACTATTATGTTTAGAAAATTACCCTTTTTTGTAGCTATGCTATTCGTATTCGCTGCCTATGGGCAGACGATTGTATCGACCTCCCCCGAGAACAAGAATGTAGTTCTGGAAGAATTTACTGGCATCTATTGCGTTTATTGCCCTGATGGTCACGCCATTGCGCAAGCTATTAAAGATGCTAATCCTGACCGTGTTTCATTGATTAACATTCACACTGGAGGGTTTGCTAATCCGAGTGGTAATCACCCTGATTTCAGAACCGATTACGGCGCTCCAATAGCAGCGCAAACGGGATTAACAGGATATCCTTCTGGAACAGTAAACAGACACGTATTCCCTGGTAGATCTATGACAAATGGTAGAACGGCAATGGGCCGTAATTTCTGGACTGTTTCTGCAAATGATATACTCGATATGGAATCTTATGTAAATATAGGTGCTGAAGCAACTATTGATATTCAAACTGGCGAATTAATCGTTCACGTGGAAGTTTACTACACTGGCAACAGCCCGGAATCAACCAACAAACTGAATGTCGCCTTATTACAAGACAATACCAAAGGACCTCAAACTGGTGGTGGACAAGGAAATAACTACAACCACATGCACCGCTTAGTCGATTTGCTTACTGGGCAATGGGGTGAGGACATCACCACAACTACTGCAGGATCCTTTGTTGATAGAACGTATACTTTTACCATCCCTGAAGACTACAGAGATGTACCTACTGTCTTAGAGGATATGAAAATAGTTGCTTTTATTTCTGAGACTACACAAGAAATACCAACGGGCACGACAGCAAGACCGTTCTTTACTGGACTTGAACTTGACAACGATGCTGAGATTACTGCCATCCACACAATCGAACCTGTTTGTGAAAACACCATTGCTCCTGTGATTAACGTCAAAAATCAAGGACAAAATTCCTTGACAAACCTCGAAATCACCTATGAGATTAACGGCGAGTCGTTTACACATAACTGGACTGGAAATATTCCTGCCTTATGGGATGAAGACATCCAACTTCCTGAAACGACTTTTTCACTCGAACCCACAAACAACATTACAGTTTCTGTTCCGAACGACGAAAACAATACGAACAATACACAATCGGCAACTTTTGACGAAGCTGTTACCGGAACAGGTACTGTGAAGTTAGAAGTTCGTACAGACCAATATGGAAATGAAACTCGTTGGACACTTGCCGATAGCGAAGGAAATGTTATTGAAAGTGGTGGACCATACAATGGCTATCAAACATATAACTACAGATTCGACTTAGAGGAAGACTGCTATGTTTTCACAGCGATAGACACCTATGGCGATGGCGGCGCAAGATTTACGCTTAAAGATTCTAATGACACGCAACTCTTCTATATCTCTGGAAACTGGGGTGCTGAAAAGTCAGGGAACTTTGGTAGTGACGGAATATTAAGCACCAATGATTTCAACATTGACAACATTACGCTTTATCCAAACCCAGCCGAAGATGTTCTTTACATCAGTAATGCTGAAGAAGCAGACATCCAAGTATTCGATATCCTTGGAAAGTCTATTTTAGTTAAGAACCGAATTTCTATGAACGAAGGAATCCAGGTAGATCACTTTCCGGCTGGAGCTTATTTCTTGAAAATTTCGAAAAACGGAAATACAACGACTAAAAAATTCCTTATCGCTCGATAATATTTTGGAGCTTGATATTTAAAAAAAAGCCGTCATAGATTTGTGACGGCTTTTTTATTTTTACATTGATGTAAGACTAAATTCCAAGGCAATTATTATGCAATATACCATTCTTAAAGAACAGATAATTTTCGACGATCATTATAAAATTATTGAAGGTCGGATAAGATACGATACATTCGGTGGAGGCAGTAACACTGTTAGGCATCTGGCATTTGATAGGGGCGATTCTGTGGCCATACTCCTGTTTGAAAAAGAAAGTCAGAGCTTTTTATTCACGAATCAATTTCGCTATCCTACTTGTAAACGCAAAGAAGGATGGCTTATAGAAATTGTAGCAGGGTCATTAGAAAAAGGAGAAGATCCTACCAATTGCATTCAAAGAGAAGTTATAGAAGAATTAGGATACAAAATCGAATCACCTCAACTTATAAACACGTTCTACACTTCTCCAGGAGGCTCTACTGAATTCATGCATTTGTTTTATGCTGAAGTTTCAGAAGATGACAAAAAGGAAATTGGGGGTGGTGCCGAACAAGAAGACGAGGATATTCAAATGGTTCGCATTCCCATTTCGGAAATTCAAGGACGACTGAACGAATTCAAAGATGCAAAGACCATCCTGGCGATTCAATGGTTTTTATTGAATCGGAATGAAAAGTCCTGAACCAATTCTATATTATTTTTTAAACTTTAGCGGTAGGTAAACTACAGATTTCGTTTCAAAAAACTCCTCTTCAAAGTAAGTGCTTAAATCGTAAATTTCGGCATTCGGGAAGCTTGCCAGTTCTTCAGACAGATCGCCACCTTTCAAATATAAAATACCGTTTTTGCGTTCGTGTTGGCTTTTCTTGGCAATCTTTTTATCGACCCAACGCACAAAAGTATCCATCTGAGCCACAGCACGACTAACCACAAAATCAAACCTCCCATTCACCTGCTCGGCTCTGTCGTTAATAGCAACTGCATTTTTTATATCCGCACCTGAAATAACCTCATTCACTACTTTTATCTTCTTTCCGATGCTATCGACCAGATAAAATTGAGTTTTCGGAAAGAGAATGGCTAATGGAATTCCGGGGAAGCCTCCGCCCGTTCCAACATCGAGCACCTTTGTGCCTGGCTCAAACGAGTGTACCTTAGCAATTCCCAATGAATGCAACACATGCCGAAGATAAAGCTCATCTATATCTTTACGGGAAACTACATTAATTTTAAGGTTCCAATCCTCATACAACTCTCTAAGAGCTGCAAATTTTCCTTGTTGTTCCGATGTTAAATCCGGAAAATATTTCAATAAGATATCCATAACTACAATTAAGAGTCAAAAGTATGGTATCTTTGTCACAAATCAAGAGTGAATAAAAACATTTTCAATCGAAAGTGATTCTTCTCCAATTTCTTCATTATTTTTATTTTTATAATTTATCTCTATTACTATTTTGAATCAATTAAAATTTTCCAGAGTTGACAAATCTAAGTTCTTCAGAACTTTAAATAAGCGCGTCAATGACTATTTCAAAGAAAAAAAGATTGCCCGCACAGGTAATTGGCGACTTCACATAAAAACAGTTGTGATGTTTGCACTTTACTTGGGCCCTTATTTTCTATTATTATTTCTAAACACACCTTGGTGGTTGAGTTTAATCCTTGCAATTGTTATGGGTATTGGCATGGCTGGCGTTGGAATGAACGTTATGCACGATGCTAATCACGGTGCCTACTCTTCCAAAGGTTGGGTAAACAAACTTATGGGCAGCAGTATGTATCTGTTGGCCGGAAATGTATACAATTGGCAGGTACAGCACAATGTGCTTCACCATACCTATACGAATATCCAAGACCACGATGAAGATTTGGAAGCGGGAAGAGTGCTTCGATTTTCCAAACATTCCGAATGGCGTCCGCATCATAAATTCCAGCATTACTACAGTATTTTCCTCTATGGTTTATTAACCATAAATTGGGTGATCACTACTGATTTTATGCAAACGAAAAGATACTTAAAACGAAAGCTTTCCTATGGAGAATTCCCCAACCCTGTTAAACAATGGGCGTTACTTGGATTCACCAAAGTTCTGTATTTAGCAATTTGGATTGTTATTCCTCTGTTGTTTTTTAATATGGCTTGGTGGCAAATCCTTATCGGATTCTTTATTATGCACTATGTTGCTGGACTTATTTTAAGTGTTGTATTCCAACTTGCTCACGTTGTTGGCGACACTGAAATATATGAAGCCGACGAAAGCGGTACTATGAAAAATACTTGGGCGATCCATCAACTTTTCACTACGGTAAACTTTGGAACAAACAATTGGCTTGTGAACTGGTATACAGGTGGTCTCAACCATCAAGTTGAACATCATATATTTCCTAATATCTCTCATGTTCACTACAAAAGCATTTCGCAGATTGTAAAAGAAACCGCAATAGAACACAATTTACCTTATAAAGAATACGAAACAACCCGTAAAGCTATTATTGCCCATTTCGGACATTTAAAACAAATGGGATTAAAACCGGCAATACCTGCATAAATTATGGACAACAGACTTTCTAATCGAATCAATCAGATGGCCACCTCAGCTACTTTGGCAATGGCAGCCAAAGCAAGAGAGCTAAAAGAACAAGGTGAAGACATCATTGGGCTTAGCCTAGGCGAGCCCGATTTCACAGTGCCCGATTATATAAAAAAGGCAGCGATTCAAGCTATCGAAGACGACTATCACGCTTACACACCCGTAGATGGCTACGGTGATTTAAAAAAGGCAATTATCACGAAATTCAAAAGAGATAATGGTCTAAACTACACGCCATCGCAAATTGTCGTTTCTACAGGTGCAAAGCAATCCTTGTCTAATTTGACCATGGCGCTGCTAAACGAAGGCGATGAAGTGTTATTGCCCGCACCCTATTGGGTAAGCTATGCCGACCAATGTAAAGTGGCCGGTGGAATTCCAAAAGAAATTCCGTCTTCTATCGAAAACGATTTTAAGATTACTCCAGAAGCCTTAGAAGAAGCTATTACGCCAAAGACAAAAATGATTCTCTACAGTTCGCCGTGTAATCCGAGCGGTTCTGTTTATAGCAAAAAAGAATTGCGAGCCTTGGCAGATGTACTCGTTAAGCACCCTGATATTATTGTTATCAGCGACGAAATTTATGAGCACATCAACTTTAAAAGCAAGCACGCTTCGATGGCCGAATTTGAAGATATGTATGACCGCACGGTCGTAGTTAATGGTGTTTCAAAGGCCTTCTCTATGACGGGCTGGCGCATTGGCTATATCGGCGCTCCAGAGTGGATTGCCCGAGCCTGCAACAAAATGCAAGGACAAGTTACAAGTGGAGCAAATTGTATCGCACAACGCGCTACAATCGTTGCTCTAGAAAATCCGCCGAGTAAAATTCAATATATGATTGACGCTTTTAACGAGCGCAGAAAACTGATGTTAAGACTACTTTCGGATATCAACGGATTTAAAACCAATAAGCCTGAAGGTGCTTTTTATTTCTTCCCAGATATTTCCTATTACTTCGGAAAGACTTTGCGAGGTAAAAACATCAATACAGCGTCAGATTTTTCGCTGTATTTATTGGAAGAAGCCAAAGTGGCAACCGTAACCGGCGAAGCTTTTGGTGCGCCTAACTGTATCCGACTTTCCTATGCAGCATCTGAAAAGGAAATTGAGGAAGCTATCAGAAGAATTAAAGAAGTATTGGAGTAAAAAACGCTTCGAAATTTCAACAATATTCAAACGAGGGTGGTTTTAAACTTCCCTCGTTTTTTATTGAAAACCTTAGTTTCTCCAAAAGAATGGCGTCAATAGAATCAACACGGTAAAGAGTTCTAACCTACCGATTAACATTAGGAACGTACTCCACCACTTTGCTGCATCGGGCATGAGCGCATAGGATTGCGAAGGTCCCAAATCGCCTAAAGCGGGTCCGACATTCCCTACCGTGGCAGCTGCACCTCCAAGCGCAGATTTAAAATCCAGCCCCAGCCAAGAGAAGACCAAAACGCCAACAATAAACGCGACCATATAGAGCGTAAAGAATCCGAGGATATTAAACACTATAGGTTGCGGAACAGCTTTGTTGTTGTAGCGAACCGGAAGAATGGCGTGGGGATGCAAGGTTCTTGTAAATTCTAACACCCCATTTTTTATCATAATCAGGTGGCGCATGATTTTAATGCCTCCCGACGTAGATCCCGCACAACCTCCTAAAAACATCATTCCAAAAAACAAGATGACTAAAAACGGAGTCCACAGCGTATAGTCAGCTGTAATAAATCCAGTTGTCGACACAATACTGATTACCTGAAACAGCCCATAACGAAAAGCTGCTTCCATCGACTGCCAAACACTGCCATCCATCGCTGCCACAAAATCAGATTCGAAATAGATAACCAAAGCCGTTATTGTCGTGAGACCGCCTAAGGTTAACAGATACATCCGAAACTCCTCATCGCGAAACACTTTTTGGAATCGCCCTTTCAATGCAAAATAGCTTATAACTAAATTGGTGCTGCCAAGAAACATAAATACGATAATGATGTAGTGAATCAACGGTTTGTCATTCCAAAATGCAACACTGTTATTTTTAGTGGAAAAGCCTCCGGTAGCAACGGTAGACATCGAATGGTTTACGGCATCGAAAAGTCCCATCCCTGCTATTTTTAGCAGAAAAGTTTCTGCCACGGTATATCCCACATAAATTAGCCATAGTCTTTTTGCGGTATCTGTAATCCTAGGATGAAGCTTATCGCCTGAAGGTCCTGGAACTTCGGCGGCAAACAACTGCATGCCTCCAATCCCCAATAGCGGGATAATGGCCACGGCTAATACGATAATACCCATCCCTCCTATCCAATGCGTAATGCTCCGCCAAAATAAAATACCTTCTGGCAAGCTTTCAATATCTTCTAAAATAGTAGCTCCTGTGGCCGTGTAGCCACTCATTGTCTCAAAAAATGCATTGGTAATATTGGGGATAGCCTGCGTAAATAAGTAAGGTAATGTCCCGATTAGCGCCATGACAATCCAACCACACGTCACGATGATATATCCCTCGCGAACCAAGACTTCCTTTTTGTGATTTCTTGTGACCAGCATAACTCCTCCGCCGATACTTAAGGCAACTAATCCTGCCATAATCATATCCCCCATAGTGCCGTCGTTATAATACAAACTAACGCCGGAAGCGAGCAACATAAACACGCCGTTTACAAGGAGCAAAAGCCCCATAATGTAAAATATCACTTTGAAGTTTATTTTGGAGAGCGAACTCATTTTTTGAAGAGTTTTCCTAATGGTTCCAACGCTTGAGGTAAACAGCAAATCACAAATCTATCGCCAACTTGTATTTTAAAATCTCCTAAGGCTATGATTCCTTTTCCATCACGAATCACACCTCCGATAATAGCTTTTGAAGGGAAATTTAAATCCTTAATCCGTTTATTGACTACTTTGGAATTCTTCGTAACCATAAATTCTAAAAGCTCTGCATTCATATTGGCCAATTTGGTCATGGCAACCACACGCCCACTGCGCACATATCTAAAGATGGTATTTGCAGCGAGTAATTTTTTGTTTATTAAGGAGTCTATTCCGATGGATTGCGACAATTGGAAGTAATCCATGTTTTCAACAAGCGCGATGGCTTTTCCAGCACCTTTAGACTTGGCCATCAGACAAGACATAATGTTCGTCTCACTATTTCCGGTAACCGATATAAAGGCATCCATATCTTGGATAGACTCCTCTTGCAACAGTAGCGAATTCCTTCCATCTCCACTAATCACTAAACAATTGGGGATTTGGTTGGCTATTTCATGAGCGCGTTCTTTGTTACTTTCAATCAACTTGACGTGATATCCCTTGGCGACCAATTCACGCGCCGTTTTAAATCCTATTTGGCTGCCTCCCAGAATCATCACATCTCTTATTTCTTTATTTTCTCTTCCTGTAAGTGCCACAATCTTATCGACTCCATGTTTATCGGTTGTGAAATAAACTTGGTCCCCCATTTTAAAAAGGGTATCGCCACGCGGTATGATCGTATATTGTGTTCCATAACGCTGCAAGGCGATGGGCACGTAATTCAAGTCTGGATTATTGTCTGCCACTTCTCTAACCGTTTGCCCGACAAACCCTGAAGTGCTCGACAAACTGAGTCCAATCATTGTAAGCTCACCATTTTCCACCTCATACGTATCGTTGAACGCACTCTGGCTCAACAACAACTCAATTTCCGCCGACGCTAATGATTCCGGGGAAATCAATTCATCTATCCCGAGTTTAGCAAATTTCTTGCGTTGTTTGGGCTCAATAAACTCCGTATTCGAAATTCGGGCAATCGTGCGTTTGGCACCCATTTGTTTGGCTAAAACACAGGTTGTAATATTTATGGCCTCGCTCGCTGTCACGGCAATCACCAAATCTGTTTCATAGACTCCAGACTCCTTCAACACTGCAATGGAAGTAGCATCACCATGGACAACTCGGATATCTAAATAAGCATCGGCTTGGTTTAGAATTTCGCTATTGTAATCGACCAAGGTAATCTCTTGCGATTCGTAAGACAACAATTTTGCAAGATGGAAACCCACTTCTCCAGCACCAGCTACAATAATTTTCATTCGATATTGTTTTTCACACGCATTAGTAAAAGTAAATTTCTTCCTTCTCCTTTCACATGAACGTGACGAGACTTGCAAAGATAGAGAATATAAAACAGCTCATTAAGTAGTGTCTTCCAAGAAAATTTTTAAGAAATTTGAATTTTTATTGGATAGAAGTCGATAGATTCAAAACGACCTCTAAAAAATTGTGTAATTTTGCACTCGAAAATGATGAAAAAGAAAGTAATTCCATACACAGACTCCTCCGACGGCAAGAAGCTTCAAGTAGAGCATATGTTCGATAATATATCGGATAATTACGACGGCCTCAACCGCGTTATCTCCCTCGGACGCGATGTTGCTTGGCGTAAAAAAGTCATCCGATGGGTAGACGAAACCAAGCCCCAGAGCATTTTAGACATTGCCACAGGTACGGGCGATCTCGCTATTCAGTTTGCCGAAAACACCAACGCGAAGAAAATCGTCGGTCTGGATCTCTCTGAAGGCATGTTGAAGGTCGCCAGAAAAAAAGCCGTTAAAAAAGATGTAGCCCATATCGATTTCATCAAAGGCGATTCAGAAGCTCTTCCTTTTGAAGATCAATCTTTCGATGCGATAACCGTATCGTTTGGTATCAGAAATTTTGAAAATCTTGAAAAAGGATTGTCTGAAATTCACAGGGTGTTGAAAACGGGTGGCATCTTTGTCATTCTTGAAACGTCGGTTCCAACAAAATTCCCATTTAAACAAGGTTATTACTTATACACCAAAAACATTTTACCGCTTGTAGGGCGCTTGTTTTCGAAGGATAAAGTAGCCTATAAATACCTTAGTGAAAGTGCTTCTGTTTTTCCTTTTGGCGAAGCGCTTAACAATATTTTGGAACAAATTGGGTTTAAAGAAGTGAAAAACAAGCCACAGACCTTTGGAGTGGCAACAATATATACCGCGACCAAATAATTTTCATGAAGAAACTATTTTTCATACTAGCTCTCGTCATCACTGGGAGCAGCCTGCAAGCGCAAGGATTTTTCCGAAAGGAAAAACTGGCCAATCTCCAGGATTTTGACAACCAATTTTTAAGTTGGGGTTATTTTCTTGGGTTCAACCAATATGATTTTAAATTTAAGTACAACAACGAAATTTCAACTTATAATGCCGACGTATTGGTAGAAGCCTCCTATGGTTTTAACGTGGGGCTCATCGGTGATATGCGTATCAACAAATACATCAACCTTCGCTTGGAACCAGGATTATATTTCACAAGTCGAAACCTGACGTTTCCGAATTTTTTCGAAGAAAAAGATTATTTACGGGAAGTAAAATCTACTTATATCCACGTGCCACTTCTCGCGAAGTTTTCAACCAAACGCATAAACAACCTAAAGCCCTTTGTTGTTGGAGGAGTTTCAACGTCTTTCAACTTGTCGAGTAGCGCGAATCACCCAGACGACAACTCGGTAGGTAGGTTCCGGATGACCAACACCACTCTTTATTATGAAGTTGGTTTCGGAATTGACTTTTATATGTTTTTCTTTAAGTTCACACCTTCCATTCGCGGCGTATTTGCATTTAACGACGAACTAGTTCGCGACAACGACCCCAATAGCCCTTGGACAGGAAATATTGATTATATGGGAACTCGTGGCGTACTGATTAACTTTACTTTCCAATAGTCCTTCGGAATTCACTCAATAAAATTGCTGTTGCCGTAGCTACGTTCAAACTTTCTGTTCGCTGTAAGGGACCAAAACGGGGTATGGATATACGATGGGAAACCGTTGCTTCCACGGGTTGCGAAATACCGTTGGCTTCATTTCCCACCACCAAGATACCGTGTTCGGGCAATTGGGCATCATACACCCGCACCCCATCCATAAACCCGCCATAGATAGGCAAAGCCGTATCAGATAAAAAATCAGTTAACAGAACATAATGGATATGCACTCTGCCAAGCGATCCCATACTAGCTTGAACTACTTTGGGATTATAGCAATCTACCGTATCGCTGGAGCAAACAAGGTGCTTTACCCCAAACCAATCACACAGTCGAATAATCGTTCCTAAATTCCCTGGATCGCGAAGGGCATCCACTGCCACAATTAAACCTGAGTTTGGCAATGACGCTATTTTAGGAATCTCAAACACGGCCAGAGAAGTGTTGGGAGTTTTTAAAAAACTAATTTTTTTTAAGTCCAAATCGCTTATAACAAAGTGATTGTCACCAGAAATCAAGGATGAATCGACCGTGTACATCCACTTTAGGCTTAATCCTTCTTCGAGAAGTTCCGAAATAACTTTCGGTCCTTCTGCGACAAAAAAACCATGCTTTTCGCGATACTTTTTCAGTTTTAAACTTGTTATTAACTTTGCTTGCCTATTGCTTATCAAAATGTGTTATTTTTGAAATCATTTAAAACATCTATTACTTGAAATACCATCTCACAAAAATATCATTTTTTACGGCATTAGTGGGATTGTTTTTTTCCTGTAACACAGTAAAACGAGTTCCAGACGACAAATACCTCCTCACTGACAATATTATCTATGTAGATAGTGTCAAGATTTCCAACGCAGGCGTGTATAGTCAGTTATCACAACGACCGAATCCGTATATTCCGGTGATCAAACTTCCGCTAAGCTTACATATTTACAATTTAGCCGACCCAGAACCTGATTCCACATTCAATCGGTGGCTGTACAAAAAGCCTAAGCGAGAAGAAAAGCTGACTCGGTTGTTTTCTAAGAAACAAGTCAATGAAATGGACAGCATCTATGTGGGTATTAACCGCTGGATTCAAAAATCAGGAGATGCTCCTGTAATCATAGACGAAAGCAAAACTGAAAAATCTATCGAAAGGCTCAATCGTTGGTATGCCAGTTATGGCTACTTCAACAACAAAGTAACCCATGAGGTCATTCCAAACGAAAATAAAGACAAGCGAGCCAGCGTAGCTTTTTACGTAGAGACTAAAAAGCCCTATTACATTGGCGATACCATTGCAGAAAACATCAGCTCGCCGATTGTCGATTCGCTGTTTCAGCAAACAAAAAACAAAACCTTCATCAAACCCAAAAGGAAGTACAATGCAGAAGATTTTGTCAATGAACGGGACCGACTCACGATTCAGTTTCGAAATTCGGGATTGTATTACTTTGATCAAGACTATGTTGGTTTTGAAGCCGACACCATAAACACTGACCACAAAGCGAATATTACCTATATCATTCCAGACCGAAAAATTACGACGGATGACAGCACCTACACCAAGCCATTCGATATCTATACGGTCAAAGATGTGCGCATTATTACCGATTATACCGCCGACAACCAAAACAAAACATTCCAAGATTCCATCAGCTATAATGGATATAAACTCTATAGTTATGGCAAAATGCGCTATCGACCAAAAGCAATTATCGATGCCATATCGATAGCCCCCGGCGAAGTCTATAAAGACATCGATCGATCGCTGACATACAACCTTTTGAACGACCTTCGAATCTTCAAATTTCCGAACATCACCTATTCTGAAGTAGTTTCCGATACCACTAAAAACCAACTAAGTTCATCCATCCTGCTCACCCCCCAAGAACGTTTTGCAATTGGAGCCGACTTTGATGCGTTTTTATCCACAATTCAACAGTTTGGTATCAGTTTCAGTGGAAATATGATGTTCAAAAACATATTTCGCGGAGCTGAAATCCTTCAGGTTTCAGGAAAAGGAAGTTTCGGATCTTCAAAAGACGCAGCAGACGCGAACAGTCGGTTTTTCAATATTTCAGAATTTGGTGGTGATGTCAAACTGACGATACCACGGATTATGTTTCCCATTAAAACTGAAAGGCTGATCCCGAAATACATGTCGCCTACCACTTCCATAAGTACAAGGACAAGCTTGCAAAATAATATCGGACTCGATCGACAGACCGTAAACGGCATTTTAAATTACAGCTGGAAACCGCGCAGAACCAGAAGATATCATTTGGACCTGCTCAACATTCAATATGTAAAAAACCTGAATACAAACAATTATTTCAACGTTTACAGAAACAGTTTCCAACAACTCAATCGCATTGCCCAACAGACCGAAACAGGAAATCCTGGGACCATTAATCCAGATTATTATATTTTGGACGATTTCGACAATCTTCAACTCATCATTCCAGAAGGGGCAGACAATTTTATCAATGATGTTAGGAACGGGACCATAATTCCGATATCGGATAATGGAGATCCGCGAAACACCGTAGACAATATTTTTGTACGGAAACAACGGCTCACGGAGGACAACTTGATTTTCGCCACCAACATTACTCAAATTATCGACACTCGGAAAGACATTAAAGACAACAACTTCACCCATACCCGAATAAAGTTGGAAACCGCGGGAAATCTGCTCACGGGAATCGCTAATTTGGCCAATGTTGCAAAGACCAATCAAGACAACTACGAGATATTCAATGTGGTGTATTCACAATATGTAAAAGGCGAAGTTGAATTCATTAAACACTGGGAGGTAGATCAAAAAAACTCCTTTGCTTTTAGAACTTTCGTCGGGCTTGCAATTCCCTATGGCAACAGTAAAAGCATCCCGTTTACGCGCAGTTATTTTGGCGGAGGAGCGAATGACAACAGAGGTTGGCGCGCCTTTGACCTCGGACCAGGAAGCAGCTCGGAGAAAGATGAATTTAACGAGGCTAATTTCAAACTCTCTTTTAATGTCGAATACCGATTCACTATTTTAGGTTCGATCAAAGGAGCCATTTTTGCGGATGTCGGAAACATTTGGAACGTCAATAACGACATTAAAGAAGAAGCTGCCAGCTTTAACGGATTTAAGGATTTACGAGAACTTGCTGTTGCCGGAGGCTATGGCATACGCTATGATGCAGGATTCTTTGTCCTGCGACTCGACGTCGGGCACAAAGCACATAATCCGGCAAGACCTCAAGGCAGCAGATGGTTTAAAGAATTCAATTTAACAAACGCCGTATATAACATCGGCGTCAACTATCCGTTCTAAACCATTTATATTTGTTATTTTTGCATGCTCTAAGTTCTATTGATGAACGATTTTGAATCTTTTGATTAAACAATTGAACACGAACTATTATAACTATCATTATACACTATGAGTCACGGAATTAAGCCAGGAGTTGCAACAGGAAAGGAAGTTCAAAAAATCCATCAATTTGCAAAGGAAAACGGTTTTGCCCTACCTGCAGTTAACGTAGTAGGTTCCAATACAATAAATACCGTAATGGAAACGGCGGCAGCTTTAAAATCACCTGTAATCATTCAATTCTCTAACGGAGGAGCTGTTTTCAACGCAGGAAAAGGGCTCTCCAACAAAAATCAACAAGCCGCTATTGCGGGGGGAATTGCTGGTGCAAAACACGTCCACCAATTAGCTGAGCACTATGGTGCCACGGTAATTTTACATACCGACCACTGTGCCAAAAAACTGCTTCCATGGGTTGACGGCTTACTCGATGCGGGAGAGAAATTTTATAAAGAAACCGGAAAGCCTTTATACAGTTCACATATGCTGGACCTTTCGGAAGAGCCAGTTGAAGAGAACGTGGAGATTTCAAAACGCTATCTCGAAAGAATGTCCAAAATGGGCATGACCTTAGAGATCGAGTTGGGAATTACAGGAGGAGAAGAAGATGGCGTAGACAACACCGGGGTAGACGCATCCCGTCTATACACTCAACCGGATGAAGTGGGCTATGCGTACGGAGAATTGATGAAAGTCAGCGATCAGTTTACGATTGCAGCTGCTTTCGGAAACGTGCATGGTGTTTACAAACCCGGAAACGTAGAGCTCAGGCCCATTATCTTGAAAAACTCTCAAGAATATGTGCAGAAGAAATTCAACACGGGCCCTAACCCAATCGACTTTGTATTCCACGGTGGAAGTGGATCTTCGCTAGAGGAAATCAGAGAAGCGATTGGTTATGGCGTAATTAAAATGAATATAGACACTGATTTGCAATTTGCATTCACACAAGGAATTCGCGAGTATATGATCGAATATGCAGATTATATCAACTCTCAAGTGGGCAACCCTGATGGAGACGACCTTCCTAACAAAAAATATTACGATCCCAGAAAATGGCTTCGTGAAGGCGAACGCACTTTTAAAGAAAGATTAGAACAGGCTTTTAAAGACCTGAACAACGTTAACACTTTAGGTTAACAACAGATAAACACAAACACTTTAACATTTTACCTATCACGCTTTTAACTATAAATGAATGAGTAATATGTCTTGGTTTAGAAGAACAAAAAAAGGAATTCAAACGCCTACAGAAGAAAAGAGGGATGTACCCAAAGGATTGTGGTATAAATCGCCTACTGGAAAGATCGTCGATAGCGAGGAGCTCGAACTGAATTTCTATGTAAGCCCTGAAGATGGTTATCACGTTCGGATAGGTAGTAAGGAATATTTCGAAATACTTTTTGACGATAATAAATTCAAGGAACTCGACAAAAACTTAAGCTCGAAAGATGTTTTGAGTTTTGTCGACCGTAAAAAATATACCGACCGTTTGGTGGAGGCCGAAGAGAAGACAGGTTTAAAAGATGCTATTCGCACCGCTGTAGGAAAGTCTATGGGTGAAGATTTGGTTATAGCTTGTATGGACTTTAGCTTTATCGGCGGATCTATGGGAGGCGTTGTGGGTGAAAAAATTGTCAGGGCAGCCGATTATGCTCTAAAAAAGAACATCCCATTGCTTATTATTTCCAAAAGTGGTGGTGCAAGAATGATGGAAGCTGCACTTTCATTGATGCAATTAGCAAAGACCAGCGTCAAGCTGGCTCAATTGGACGATGCTAGCATTCCGTATATCTCATTAGCTACCGACCCAACAACAGGAGGAACAACCGCTTCTTTTGCTATGCTTGGAGACATCAACATCAGTGAGCCCGGAGCGCTTATCGGATTTGCAGGGCCCCGCGTGGTTCGCGATACAACGGGAAAAGAACTTCCCGAAGGATTCCAAACGGCTGAATTTTTGTTAGAACAAGGTTTTTTAGATTTCATCTCTCACAGACGAGACTTAAAACGAAAGATCAACCTCTATCTCGATTTGGTATTAAACCGACCTGTTCGTAAAATAGAAGTGAATAAATAAATTATAGGGGT
>Ga0209075_1001214_pt1 | contig 24618 bp, 23 predicted proteins | sample Stecom2011_FD_187523 | JGI IMG/M metagenome (GOLD analysis project Ga0209075, IMG submission 187523) | Agricultural soil microbial communities from Utah to study Nitrogen management - Steer compost 2011 (SPAdes) (version 2) | ecosystem: Environmental > Terrestrial > Soil > Agricultural land...
CGAGCTCTTCGGCCAGGGTCTCCAGCATCTCGAGGGCCGCTCCCCGGCGCACCTCGACCCGATCGGCGAGACCGGCCGAGGCGAACTCGGCCTCGGCGAAGTCGGCATGCTTGGGCTCGAGCTCGATGGTGATGAGCTTCCCGTCGGGGGCGAGACCCCTGGCGATCCAGATGCCCGAGTAGCCACCGAGGGTCCCGAGCTCCAGGGCGAGTCGGCCGGGAGTGGAGGCGGCCAGGATCTGGAGGAGACGCCCCACGTCCGGGCTGACCGCTATCGAAGGAAGGCCTGCATCGGTGGCCCGGTCCACCAGGGTGGCCAGTTGTTCGTCGGGGTCACCGAAGACCGACCGGGCATAACGGTTCAGCCATTGCCAGCGTTCCGGGGTCATCTCGGGCATGGGAAACGAGGATAGGGCTGGATCGGGTCTCGGGAAATGCCTCAGTAATCGTCGGGCCGGCGTCTCAGACGCTTTCGCTCCGATCGTGCCGCCTTGTCCTTGCGCCGACGCTCCCTGGACGCCCTGGTCGGGCGGGTGGGCCGCCGTCGCCTCCGGGGTCGGGCTGCCTCACGGAGCCTTTCCGCCAGCCGTTCCCTGGCCAGCACCCGGTTCCTGCTCTGGGAGCGGTGGTCGGCGGCGCGGATCTCGACAACCTCCCCCAGCCGCGACACCAGGCGATCCTTCAGGTCGTCCGGGAGGGATGACGCCGGGATGTCGAAGCGGAGCACCACGGCGGTCTCGGACCGGTTGGCGTGCTGCCCGCCCGGGCCGCCCCAGGTCTCGAACCTCTCCTCGAGCTCGAAGTCCGGTATCAGGTGACCGGCGACCTCGAGGCCGTCCATCCTCTCAGGGCTCTTCGTAGTACTCGGTGCCCAGGTGGGTGATCAGTTCCTCGCCCATCATGTGGCGCAGGTTGTTGTGGAGCTTCGAGGCCTGGACGAACAGGTCGTGCTCGGGATTGAGCCCGGCGGCGGTGTGGGGGCTCTTGAAGTAGAACGACAGCCACTCCTGGATCCCGGACTTCCCGGCCCGCGCCGCCAGATCCATGAACAGGGCGAGGTCGAGGACGATCGGTGCGGCCAGGATCGAGTCCTTACAGAGGAAGTCGATCTTGATCTGCATCTTGTAACCCAGCCACCCGAAGATGTCGATGTGGTCCCACCCCTCCTTGTCGTCCCCCTTGGGCGGGTAGTAGTTGATCCGGACCACGTGGTGGAGGTCCCCGTACAGGTCGGGATGCAGGTCGGGTTGGAGGATCGTCTCCAGCACGCCGAGCTTGGACACCTCCTTCGACCGGAAGCTCTCCGGGTCGTCGAGAACCTCGCCGTCGCGGTTCCCGAGGATGTTGGTGGAGAACCAGCCGTTGATCCCCAGCATCCGGGCACGGAGGCCGGGAGCGACGATCGTCTTCATCAGTGTCTGGCCGGTCTTGAAGTCCTTGCCCGCGATCGGGACGCCCTGCTGGATGGCGAGGTGCTCCATGGCGGGGATGTCCACCGTCAGGTTCGGGGCGCCGTTGGCGAAGGGAACGCCCATCTTGAGCAGGGCGTAGGCGTAGACCTGTGACGGCGTGATCCGGGGATCGTTGTCCTTGAGGCCGGCCTCGAAGGTGTCGAGGTCCATGTGGACCGGGGCCGGGTCCTCATAGGCTTCGGTCGAGCCGCACCAGACGGCCACGAGCCGGTCCACCTGCTTCTCGGAGCGGAACCGGTCGATGTCCTCCATCAGGGCTTCGGCGTGGTCCATGTGGGTGCCTTCGTCCTTGACGTGGTCGACACCGGGCAGGTTCTTCACCCACTTCGGCGAGAACACGGCCTTCATCGGAACGATGGCGCGAAGCTCCTCGCCGATCCCCTCCAGGTGACGGGCGTCGAGCACGCCGGCCTTCATGGCCGCGGTGTAGGCGTCATCGGAGAAGGCGTCCCAGCCACCGAACTCGAGATCTTCCAGGCCGGCGAGCGGGACGAATTCGTTGATTCGGGGGTTGCGGTCGTCGGTCCGCTTGCCGAGACGGATGTGGCCCATCTGGGTGAGGGAGCCGAAAGGCTGGGCGTATCCCTTCCGTGCGGCAAGGACGCCGGCGTAGAAGGTGGTGGCCACGGCACCCATTCCGGGGGTGAGAACACCGAGTTTGCCAGTGGCCGGGGGAACGGGGTTGGGCGAGGTCATTGCCAGGTGACGATATCCCATCGGCCGGCGGGGGCGAAGCTCGCGGTTTTGACCTATCGCGAAAACCGGGCTTAGCCTGCCCTCGACAAAGGGTGGGGATCTGCTCTCTCCCGCCCGCACGCCAGGTCCTTCTCCGTGCTCATTCGTCTCCTCACCGTCGCAGTCGTTCTCTCCGTGCTCGGGTTTCTCCCGGCCTCTTCTGCGAACGCCGCAGACGGTTTCGAGCTCACCTTCCCCCAGGAGGCCGAGGTCACGGGGTTCAGCAACAGCTGGGGTGCGGCCCGGTCGGGAGGCCGCCGTCATCGCGGCACCGATCTCATGGCTCCGAAGATGACCGAGGTCTATGTCGCCGCCGACGGGGTGGTCACCCGGGTCACCTCGAGTGGCCGGGCCGGCCGATACGTGATGGTGACCCACGCCGACGGGTGGGAGACCTATTACATGCACCTGAACAACGACAACCCGGACACCAACGACGGGAGGGCTCCCTGGTTTCTCACAGTTGCGCCGGGGATCTACGTGGGCGCGGAAGTGGTCGCCGGCCAGCTTCTGGGGTGGGTCGGTGACTCGGGCAACGCCGAGGGCGGCTCAGCCCACACTCACTTCGAGTTGCACCGTCACGGCAGGGCCCTCAACCCCTACCCCTATCTGAGAGACGCCCTCGAGCGGGCTCTGATCCCGCCCGAGGAGCACACCATCGCGGCCGCCTATATCCGCTGAGCGTCGTCGAGCGCCGCCACCTGTGCGGCGACGTCGCGTGATGCCGGATCGACGACAGCGACTTCTGGCGCCCCGGTCTCGGGCGGGGTCCTGTCGCCCACCCAGATGACCCGCTGGACGTGCGCCGTGGACACGGCCCGGGCCCAGCCCTCGAACACGGCTGCAGGATCTCTGGCGAACGATCGGACCCGGTCGTCGGTGGCGGCCTCCATGATCAGGACCGCCGAGAAGCAGCCGAACGAGGCCATCTCGACATGGGAGTCATCGGAGACGTCGCCGAGGGCAACCTTGACCCCGCTCTCCCGGAGGCTCTGGGCGGAGTCGATGTCGGTGACGAACACCCTGACCTCGCCCTGCCGCGACAGCCCGTCCAGGATGAGACGCCCGGTCGGGGTGTCGGCGCCAACGACGATCATGGGCATCGTCCGACCTTAACGCCGCCTTTCGGATGCCCCGGGGGCGGGGGTAGGATACGACTACCTCGATGGTGGAAATTGCCTTCGGGCAGGTCTTCGGATCTTCGAAACAGGGGTGATTTGATGGCAACTGTCGACATCGATCTGGGCGGCTACCAGCTCGGCTGGCACGACGAAGTCGAGCTGGCCTTCGAGCCGCGCAAGGGTCTGGATGAGGACGTCATCCGTGAGATGTCGGCTATGAAGGGCGAGCCCGAGTGGATGCTCGAGTTCCGTCTCAAGGCCTACAAGCGCTTCCTCGCCAAGCCGATGCCGCAGTGGGGCGGCGGCGGCCTGCTCAACGAGATCGACTTCGACGACATCTACTACTACGTCAAGCCGGCCACCGAGCAGGCCAAGGACTGGGACATGGTCCCCGAGTCCATCAAGGAGACCTACGAGAAGCTCGGCATCCCGCAGGCCGAGCGAAAGTTCCTCGCCGGCGTCACCGCCCAGTACGAGTCCGAGGTCGTCTACCACCGCAACCGGGAGGACCTCGAGGAGTTGGGTGTCCTCTTCTGTGACATGGACACCGCCGTCCGGGAGTACCCCGAGCTCGTCAAGGAGTACTTCGGGACGGTCATCCCGCCCAACGACAACAAGTTCGCTGCGCTCAACTCGGCGGTGTGGTCGGGTGGCTCCTTCATCTACGTCCCGCCGGGCGTCCACGTCGACCAGCCGTTGCAGGCCTACTTCCGGATCAACTCCGAGAACATGGGCCAGTTCGAGCGGACGCTGATCATCGTGGACGAGGGCGCCTACGTGCACTACGTCGAGGGCTGCTCCGCTCCGGTGTACACCACGGACTCCCTCCACGCCGCGGTGGTCGAGATCATCGTCAAGGAGAACGGCCGCTGCCGGTACACGACCATCCAGAACTGGTCGAACAACGTCTTCAACCTGGTGACCAAGCGTGCGGTCGCATACCGCAACGCCACCATGGAGTGGGTCGACGGCAACCTCGGCAGCCGCCTCACCATGAAGTACCCGGCGGTCTGGCTCATGGAGCCGGGCGCCCACGGTGAGGTCCTCTCCATCGCCTTCGCGGGCGAGGGCCAGCACCAGGACGCCGGGGCCAAGATGGTCCACGTCGCCCCGGACACCACCTCGACGATCGTCTCCAAGTCGATCTCCAAGGGTGGTGGCCGCTCCGGCTACCGCGGTCTGGTCCGGGTCGAGCCCGGCGCCGAGAACGCCCGGAGCATGGTGCGCTGCGACGCCCTGATCCTCGACGAGAACAGCCGCTCCGACACCTACCCGTACATGGAGGTGGAGGAGAACGACGCCCAGATGGGTCATGAGGCGACCGTGTCGAAGGTGGGCGAGGACCAGCTCTTCTATCTGATGTCCCGCGGCCTCACCGAGGACCAGGCGACGTCGATGGTGGTGGCGGGGTTCATCGAGCCCATCGTCAAGGAGCTCCCGATGGAATACGCGGTCGAGATGAACCGTCTCATCGAGCTCAACATGGCCGCCGCCGGCGCCGTCGGCTAGCTGACGCTCGCTGTACCTGGTACCTGGTATTTGGATCGCGACCTGACGCCGCCGACGGGTCAGACGTCCCTTGCCCCGGGCGATTCTCCAGCTCGCTTCGCTCGCGCCCCCTCCCCGCCTCCTGCGGGACTCCCCCACTCCACTGCCGTTCCGTGGGGGAGAAATCCGACCCGCACGCGGCCATTCGTCCGAGTACCAAGTACCCGGTACCAGGTACAGGCGGCTCCTCCGGAGCCGCCTAGAACGTGAAGTGCTTGATGGTCTCGCCGTCGCGCCCGATGTCGGTCATGGCGTCGATGCCGATCTCGAGATGAACGTCGGCCCAGTCGGCGGTGACCTGGGTGTCGCTCTCCATCGTCTTGATCCCTTCGGGCGTCATCGGGCGGTCCGACACCAGTAGCAACGCCCCGCGCGGGATCTGGTTGTGGTGGCCGACGATGAAAAGGGTGGCTGTCTCCATGTCGATGGCGATCGCCGTCAGTCGGCGCAGCCGTTCCTTGAACTCCTCGTCATGCTCCCAGAGACGTCGGTTCGTCGTGTAGACGACCCCCGTCCGGTACTCCAGGCCCCGGTCGACGATCTTCTCCGAGACGAACTTGTGGAGCTTGAACGAGGGGAGCGCCGGCACCTCCGGCGGGAAGTAGTCGTTCGAGGTGCCCTCGCCCCGGATGGCGGCGATCGGAAGGATGAAATGACCGATCTCGGTGGAGGCCTTCAGCCCGCCGCACTTGCCGAGGAAGAGGACGCCCTTGGGCATCCGCGCCACCAGCAAGTCCATGATCGTGGCGGCGTTGGCCGTGCCGATCCCGAAGTTGATGATGGTGAGCCCCTCGCCATTGCTCGCAGCCTGCATCGGGCGATCCAGGCCCTTGATCTCGCAATCGAACCTCTCGGCGAAGGCGTCCACGTAGTTCTTGAAGTTGGTCAGGAGGATGTAGTCGCCGAACTCCTCGACCGGCATGCCCGTATAACGGGGCAGCCAGTCCTGGGCGATGATCTCGCGTGCGACTTCCTGGCGGTCCATGGCCCAACCGTAACGACGGTCAGCGTCCGGACGCAGAGAAATGCTGATAGTCCTTGGACGAGCCCCAGCGCCCGCCCCACCCCCAGCCGATGTCGTCGAACGCCGCGACCACGGCATCGCCCTCGACGATCATCCCCGGCTCGCCCAGAGTGCGGTCCAGGTAGCGCCCCGAGCCCTCGGGCCACAGATAGCTGCCTCGTCGGTAGGGGTTGAGGTGGACGTTGATGTCGATCGCGGCTCCGAATGCATGCTCGGACCATCTCCTGGTGCCTTCGACGAACCGGCAGTGGAACGCCGACGTGTTCTCGTAGCCCGGCTCGTCCTCTGCTCCCTCGGGCAGATCGCCGATCGGGATGACCGAGACGATCGGGAAGCCGGCGTCGAAGAGCCGCCCGAAGACCAGGGCGATGTCCTCTGCGTGCCGTTCGTGGACCACGAGGGCGCCACTCCGCACCCCGCCTTCGAAGTCGTGGTGGACCAGGTCGATCCGTCGCAGGTCCTCCACCACCACGGGGCAGCCTTCGTGCCAGGAATGCGCCAACTCCGCCTCGTCGACCGGGCCGATCGTGTAGCGATACACGGGAACGGTGGTCGTGGTGGTCTGCGGCACGGTGGTCCCGACCATGGTGACTGCGGTCGTTGCAGGAACCGTGCTGACGGTCGTCGGGGTCGGGATCGATGACGTGGTGGACGGGTCGGATGCGGACGAGCAACCCGCCAGCAGGAGCAGGACGGCCAGGAGACGTCTAGACGTTGGACCGGCCCACGACGAAGCCCATGACGAGCCCGCCGACGGCCGCCCACACGAGCGAGAAGTCATCACCCACGGCATAGATCGAGGGACCGCCGGCGATGCGGATGATGACCGACAGGGCGATACCTCCGATCACGCCCACCAGGGTGGTCCCGATCAGGCTGTCTGCCGAGGCCACGAACCCACCCAGGAGACCGGCGATGCCACCGACGATCCCCACCGTGATCAAGGCCTGGAGCACCGAAGCTTCGATGAACATCGTGAAGAGCGTATCCGGCGAGCCGGGAACGCGTGCGGATCAGGCGGAGATGACCTTTTCCTCGACGACCGAGGTGATGGGGAATTGGACGGACCGACCGGCCTGGTTGAACGGCTCCGTGAGGAGCATGACGATGGTCGTGGGTCCCCGGCTCACCACGTGCCCGGTGTAGGTGTGGAATCCGTTCTCGTCCTGCGTGATGAATGTGACGATCATTTCTCTGTCCGGTACTTGGACTTCAGTTATCGGCAACAGGTTGCACCTCTATTGAGCGCGATCGACGGAAATCGGCCCGGCTTCTCGTTCGGAGGCCGTCCGGTGACTTGAATCGGGGCAATGCGACTGCTGGTTGTGGAAGACGAGCCCGACCTCGCCGATGTCGTCGCGCGCGGGATGCGGAGGGACGGTCATGCGGTGGACGTGGCGGAGACGGTCGCCGACGCGGAGCTCAAGCTGCGGTCCGCCGCCTACGACCTGGTCATCCTCGACTGGAACCTTCCCGACGGATCCGGACTGGCGCTGTGTCGGGCACTCGTCGACGGCAGTCTCCCCACCCTCGACGGCGAGCGGCCGCGGGTGCTGATGCTCACCGCCCGGGACGGGATCGAGGACCGCGTGGCCGGTCTCGACTCCGGGGCCGACGACTACGTGGTCAAGCCGTTCGCCCTCGCCGAGTTGTCCGCCCGTGTCAGGGCATTGATCCGGCGCGACGCCGACACGCCTCCCCGGTTGAGAGTCGGGTCACTGACGCTCGACCCCGCCCGTTTCGAGGCGACGCGGGACGGTCTGGCGCTGGATCTCACGTCCAAGGAGTTCGCGCTCCTCCACTACTTCATGATCAACGCCGGCAAGGTGCTCAGCCAGGAGCATCTCCTCGAGCACGTTTGGGACGAGATGGTCGACCCGATGACGAACGTGGTGCGGGTCACGGTCAGCAACCTCCGCAAGAAGCTGGGTGAGCCGTCGCCCATCTCGACCATTCCCGGGCGCGGCTACCGGCTCGAGGATCGATGAACAGCCTGCGGTCGGTCCGCTTCCGCATCTCGGTCCAGTACTCGGCGATCGTGTTCGGGCTCGGTGGTGCGTTGATCGGCCTCATCTATCTGGCAGTGCTCAGCCAGCTCAGCGTGTCCCCGGCTCCCGCCGACTCCATCTCCGGCCGGACCATCGTGCTCGACACCGGCGAGCTGGTGACGATCCCGGAGATGAGCGAGCTCGAGATCCGGGCAGTGGAGACGATGTTCCGTGACACGGTGCTCTCCGAGGTCGGCCGCTACTCGGTGATCGCATTGGTCGCCCTCTTCTTCCTCAGCCTGGCGGTGGGCTGGATCATGTCGGGACGGGTGTTGCGACCCATCGACGAGATCACCAGGCTGGCGAGCCGGATCCAGGCGTTCGACCTCAGCGGGCGGATCGCCCTCACCGGGCCCGACGACGAACTGAAGAGGCTCGCCGACACCTTCGACCGGATGCTCGATCGTCTCGACCGCGCCTTCAGCAGCCAGCGCCGGTTCCTGGCCGACACCAGCCACGATCTCCGCACCCCGCTCACCGTCATCCGATCCAACGTCGAGTTGGTCACGGAGGACCCCGGGGCCACCGTCGACGATTGGAGGCGGGCGGGCGAGATCATCCAACGCAATGCCGAGAAGATGTCACGGATGATCGACGACCTGCTCGCCGCGGCCCGTCTCCAGGCCGGGAAGGCGCAGGCGGTCACCCTCGACCTCGAGGACCTCGTCCTCGCCAAGGCGGACGAGTACGGACCGGTCGCCGAGGACGCGGGCCTTCGTCTCGCGGTGGTGTCGGAGAGCGTCACCGTGGAGGGCGTCGAGATGTCGCTCGACCGGGCGATGACCAACCTCCTCGACAACGCCCGCAAGGTGGCGCCGGCGGGATCCACCATCACTCTCGCCTGCGGGCGAACCGGCAACTGGGCCTGGCTGGCGGTCGCCGACCAGGGGCCGGGCCTCAGCGACGACATCTCCCAGATCATCGGGCTCGGGCTCTCCATCGTCTTCGGCATCGCCGAGGGGCATGGAGGCACCGTTGGCTCGTTCCCCAATCCCGGCGGGGGGACGGTGATGGTGGTGTGGATCCCCCTCGTGGAGCACCCCGGCTCACCCCCGCGCACGTCACCTCTGGAGGCGTCCGTCTCGTAGTCTCGGCGCGATGGCCACCTCGAGCACACCGCCGCGGCTCCTCATCCAGCCCGGTGTGCCCGACTTTCTCGACCTGCCATGGGAGGTGGGCGTCTCGGAGTGGGACCACCACCGTCTCGTAGACATGCCCACCGGCATCCATCGCCACCCGGTCGTGTTCGTGGCCTACGAGGAGGGTGTGTTCGCCATCAAGGAGATGCCGAAGCATCTGGCCGAGAACGAGTTCGCCGTCCTCGACCGTCTCCAGCACCGGACGACGAGGTCGGCCCGGCCGGCGGCCCTGGTGACCCGCCCCTGGCTCGACCCGGGGGAGGAGCAGTCCGCGGCCGTGATCACGCGCTTCGTCCCTCACGCCTTCCCGGTCCGCAACCTGGTCGGTGGGCTCGGCTTCGGCCCCCGTCGCAACCAGGTGATCGACGCCGTGGCCGGGCTCCTCGTGGAGATTCATCTCGCCGGCTGCTTCTGGGGCGACTGCTCGCTGTCCAACCTGCTCTACCGGTTCGATGCGGGGGCGATCGAGGCGGTCATGATCGACGCCGAGACCTCGCACATCTACGACTCCTTGACCCCCGGGCAGCGCGAGCACGACCTCGAGATCATGATCGAGAACGTGGCCGGCGACATGTCCGACCTGGCCGTCGCCGGTGGAGGCGACCTGGACTCTGCCGATCTCGAACTCGGCGCCGACATCGTTGGCCGGTACCGGGAGTTGTGGGCGGTCCTCGAGGAGGCCCCGATCATCCCGAGAGGGGAGAGCTATCGGATCCGGGAGCGTCTCCAACAGCTCAACGATCTGGGATTCGACGTCGACGACGTGGTCATCGAGCCCGGTCCCGACGGCAACCTCGTCGAGATCCGCACGGTTGTCGGCGGGCGGACGTTCCACATCGATCGTCTCGCCGAGCTCACGGGGATCCGCGCCTCCGAGAACCAGGCGCGGGTCATCCTCGGCGACGTCCACTGGTACCTGGCACGGAAGGGCGCGGTCACCGACCGGGAGCGGAGAGTCGCCGTTGTCGAGTGGCTGACGGAATGGTTCGAGCCCACGCTGGAGCGGGTGGACCGCGAGTGCCCGGGGACCGACCCGATCCAGGGCTACTGCGACCTCCTCAACTTCCGTCTGGAGATGGCCGCGGAGCGTGGCGCCGACGTCACCAACGACGAGGCGTTCGAGGCCTGGAAGGCCGCCGGGTTCCCCGGCTTCCCGCTCGAGTGACGGTTATCCGTGCATGGCCGCGCGCGAGACGATTAGGTTTTATCGCCGGGTCGGGCTCATCTGCCCACCCGAGACGAATGCAACCCAAGGAGATGGAATGAACGTAAGCAAGAGTCTCCGGCGGTTCTGGCGATTCGTTGCGCTCACCTCGGTGCTCGTGCTCGTCGTCGCGGCCTGTGGCGGCGACGGTGGCACCACCACCACCGCTGGTGGCGTGACTACGACGTCCGGCCAATCGGGGACCACGGAGCCTGGTGGGACCGACACCACGGCACCCGGAGGTGAAGAGCTCGGTGGCGAAGTCACCGTGTACGGAACCTGGGGTGGTGCCGAGGAAGAAGCCTTCCGCGCCATGGTCGCCCCGTTCGAAGAGGCCACCGGCGTCGAGGTCCAGTACACCGGCACCCGTGACATCAACACCGTCCTCAGCGCCGGTGTGCAGTCCGGGATCCTGCCGGATCTCGCCGGTCTCCCCGGTCCCGGCCAGATGGCCGAGTGGGCCCAGTTGGGCGCCCTCGTCGACCTGAGCACGGTCATCGACTACGACACGTACGTCGAGCAGACCTCGCCGGGATTCGTCGAGTTGGGCACGGTCGACGGCCAGCTCGTCGGTGTGTTCATCAAGGCGGCCGTCAAGGGCCTCATCTGGTACAACCCGAACGTCTGGACCGGCGGCGACCTGGACTCCTGGGACGACGTCGTGGCGGCGGCCACCGCCCACGAGGGCGCCGAGGCCGGCTGGTGCATCGGTCTGGAGTCGGGTGCTGCCTCCGGTTGGCCCGGCACCGACTGGATCGAGGACTTCGTGATCCGTCAGTCCGGTCCCGAGGTGTACGACGCCTGGTACCAGGGTCAGCATCCGTGGACGTCGCCTGAGATCCGTGCGGCCTTCGAGGCCTACGGCGAGGCGGTCGCCAACTCGTACGGCGGGTCGCAGTACGCCATCGCCACCAACTTCGGTGACGCCGGTCAGCCCCTGTTCACGGACCCGCCCGGATGTCTGTTCCACCACCAGGCGAGCTTCATGGCGGGCGAGTTCTTCCCGAACTACCCGCAGAGCCCGCAGCCCGGTGAGGACTTCGACTTCTTCATCATGCCCACCATCAACCCCGATTTCCAGGGTGCCCTGACGGGCGCCGGCGACCTGTTCGGCATGTTCAATGACACGCCGCAGGCCCGTGCGTTGATGCAGTGGCTGGTGAGCCCCGAAGCCCAGCAGATCTGGGTCGACCGTGGTGGTGCCATCTCCGGCAACAACCAGGTCACCGAGTACCCGGACCCGATCTCGCAGAAGAGCGCCGAGGCCCTCGCCCGGGCCGAGGTCTTCCGCTTCGACGCCTCTGACCTCATGCCCGAGGCGATGAATGCGGCCTTCTGGCAGGCGGTCCTGGACTACACCCAGAACCCGGGCCAGTTGGACTCGATCCTGGCCAATCTCGACCAGGTCCAGGCCGACGCATACGGCGGATGAACCAATCGGGGGCGGTGGCTTCGGCCACCGCCCCCCTGTCATCGTGAGGAGGAGATGACCGAGCAGACGATGGAAGCGATGCCCCCGGACACCGGCGACCAGCCGGCCCGGGAGGAGCGGAGCGTCGGCACCGCGTATCTGGCGATGATCGGCTTCCCCGTGGGGGCCCACCGCTGGTACCTCGGCCACACGACCGCGGGCATCCTCTATGTGGTCACCTTCGTCCTCCTGGCCCTCGCCCGCTTCGCATTCCGGGAGCGGGTGGAGGCCGACTTCGCACCCATCTGGACCGTGGCGGTGGCACTGGTCGTGGCCCAGTTGATCCTCGACGCCATCGCCATCCCGCGCTGGGTCCGGCGGGACCCTGAGGCGCCGCTTCCCGCGCCGTTGCTGATCCTGCTCGCCGTCCTGGCGACGATCTTCGTGCTCCCGCTCCTCCTCGACGCCCTGGGCGCCGTGTTCACCGCCGTCTTCGGGCGGGACCGGGTCGGGCGTCAGGTGGCGATGATGGTCATCGCCATCCTCGGAGTGCCCCTGGTGCTGTGGGGCTATGTGGTGATGGTGGAGCACATGCTGCGTCACCTCACCGAGGTCTGGCAGCGACGGGTCCGGCCCTGGCTCTGGCTCGCCCCCGGCCTCTTCTTCCTCTACACGTTCCTCGTCTACCCGACCTACGGGACCATTCGCCGCAGCCTCTACGACCGGGCCGGCGACACCTTCGTCGGTCTCGAGAACTACGAGTGGTTCTTCAACAGCCCGAACACCTTGATCGCCCTGCGCAACAACGTCCTCTGGCTGGTCTTCTTCACGGGCATCTCGGTGGTCGTCGGCCTCATCGTGGCGACGCTCTTCGACCGTGTCCGCTACGAGAACTTCGCCAAGACGGTCGTGTTCGTGCCCATGGCGATCTCCTTCGTGGCCGCCTCGGTCGTGTGGCGGTTCATGTACGTCTGGAACCCGCCGAACGCCAATCAGACCGGCACGCTGAACGCCATCATCGTCGCCCTCGGCGGCGAGCCCGTCGACTTCATCTCGACCCGCAGCATCAACAACTTCGCCCTGATCATGGTGGCGTGCTGGGTCTGGGTCGGCTTCTGCATGGTGATCCTCTCGGCGGGCATCAAATCGATCGACCGCGAGCTGCTCGAAGCGGCGCGGGTGGACGGGGCCACCGAGTGGCAGGTGTTCCGCCGCATCCAGCTCCCGCTGCTGGCACCCACGATCGCCGTGGTCACCACGACGATGCTCATCTTCGCCCTGAAGACGTTCGACATCGTCTACGCCATGACCAACGGCAACTACGACACCAACGTGATCGCCCTGGAGATGTGGAGCCAGTTCTCGTTCAACCAGTACGGGCGGGCCAGCGCGGTGGCGGTGGTGCTGCTGGCGGCGATCGTGCCGGTCATGGCGTACAACATCCGCCAGTTCCGGCGTCAGGAGGAGGTGCGATGACCACCGAAGTCGTGGGCGCGAAACGAGGCTTCCGGATCGGCAGGTGGGCCCTCCACCTCGTCATCGCCATCATCCTCATCATGTGGCTCGTCCCGACGATCGGGACGCTCATCAACTCGTTCCGCACCGAAACCGCGGTGCGCTTCGACGGATGGTGGAACGCCTTGGCCCCTCCGTACGACTTCACCCTGGAGAGCTACCGCCACGTGCTCACCCGACAGGGAATGGGCGATGCGTTCATCAACAGCCTGATCATCACCATCCCGGGGACGATCATCCCGATCGCCGTTGCGTCCTTCGCCGCCTACGCCTTCGCGTGGATGAAGTTCCCGTTCCGGAACGTCCTGTTCGTCATCGTGGTCGGCCTGCTGGTCGTCCCGCTGCAGATGACCTTCGTCCCGCTGCAAATCCTGTTCCGCGACGCCGGGATCGCCGGGAGCTTCCTGGCGGTGTGGCTGGCGCACACCGGTTTCGGTCTGCCGTTCGCGTTGTTCCTGTTGCGCAATTACATGGGATCGCTGCCTTCGGCGGTGTTCGAGTCGGCGGCGATCGACGGCGCCAGCGAGATGACCGCGTTCTTCCGGCTGGCGCTTCCGATGAGCGTCCCGGCCCTGGCATCGCTGGCGATCTTCCAGTTCCTCTGGGTCTGGAACGACCTCCTGGTGGCCCTGATCTTCCTCGGGCCCAACATCCCCAACCACCCGATGACGATCACCCTCGCCGGCCTGGTCAACTCGCTGGGTGGTGAGTGGCACTTCCTCACGGCAGCGGCCTTCGTCCAGATGGCCCTGCCCGTGACGGTGTTCCTGCTGTTGCAGCGCTACTTCGCCAGCGGTCTGCTCGCCGGCGCGGTCAAGGGCTGACGCGCACCGGAAGGCCTTCGGACTCGACCCGGTAGCCGCTGCCGTCGCGTTCCACACGGAGGTCACCCGTGGTGCCGAGGGCGGTCACTCCTTCGACGATCACGCGGTCGATGAATGAGGGGAGTGCCGGGGAGAGAACCAGGGTGTCACCGGCCACCCGCAGGCCCAGAGACGACCGGAGGATCTGGGGGAGGGTGCCGGCCGCCCACGCCTGCGGGCGGCACGATCCGGGCACCGGGGAGGGAGGCGCGTCGCCCGCCTCACCGGAGTACAACTCGGCCGGCGACCCATCGGGGTGGGAGGCGGCCAGGCCCAGCATCGCCTCGAAGATCTCTTCTCCGGCTTCGGGGTGACCGGTGAGATAGCAGCCGTCGGCGATGATCCCGTTGTCATGGGGCCACACCGAACCGTTGTGGTAACTGAGGGGGTCGTAGTCGGCCATCCCGGTGCCCAGGGTCCTCACCCCCCAACCCGACCACAGATCGGGCCGGAGCATCCGCTCCACCATCGACTCTGCCCGATCCGGTGGCACCGCGCCGGAGAAGAGCAATTGGGCTCCGTTCGACGAGATCGCATCCACGGGCCGCCTGGCACCGTCGAGTGCCTGGGCGTACCAGTCACCGAGCCAATAGGCCCCATTGATCCGTCCCGCGAGAGCCTCCGCTTTCGCTTCGAGGTCGCCGGCCCGGTCGATCTCGCCGTCGGCGCGGGCGATGGCGGCGAAGGTACGCAGCGCTCGATGGGCATAGCCCTGGACCTCCACCGGGGCGATGGGCCCTTCCGGCTCCGTTCCATCCGGGTAGTGGAGGCTGTCGGTGCTGTCCTTCCAGGACTGGTGCCGGGCGACCAGAGGAGGCACCTGGGAGAGATCCCGGAGCGGGTACTCGATGAGCCCGTCACCGTCGGGGTCGCCCCAGCCGGTGACCCACTCGACTGCGGCGTCGATGGCCGGAGCCAACTCCCTGGCGAGCCCGGGCTCGGCACCCCAGGCGATCGTGTCCGCGGCCACCATCAGGAAGAGGGGAGTCGAGTCCACCGACCCGTAGTAGGGCCGGTGTGGGATCTCACCCAGCCGTGCCAGCTCCCCGTACCGGGCCTCGTGGATGATCTTCCCCGGCTCCTCACCCGTCGCCGGATCGACCTTCCGGCCCTGGAGCGACGCCAGCGTCCGGAGACAAGCGGCGGCCCGCCACGGGTCGAGATGAAGCGTCTGCCAGGAGACGATCAGTGCGTCGCGGCCGAATGGCGCCATGTACCAGGGGAGCCCGGCGGCGGGCATGACACCGTCCGGGAACTCCGTCTCCAACGACAGGAGGTCGTCGACTCCCTGCCGCATGAGTCGGTCGAGGGTCGGGTTGTCCGTGCTGATGCGGGCGGAAACGGGTCGCGGCGGGCCAACGGCGGGCAGGGCTCCCGGAGTGACCTCGATCCGGTAGGTGCCCGGCCCCGGGGCGAGCAGCGAGACCCCTTCGGCCGTCGGGACGATCTCGAGCTCCCCGGTGTGCGTGATACTCGTGCTGAGCCGGTGACCGTCCCTCGCCCGGTAGCCGAGGCGGATCCCGTCACCCACCTCCGGCCGCAGGACCTGACCACGGCCGCGCGCCACCCAGCCCCTGAGCTCGAAGATGTCCTTGAAGTCCGCCGAGAGGAGGATCCGGGCCGGTCCACTCTCGACGGTGAGCTCGATGCTCATCGTGTCGCCCAGGGTGAGCGTGATCGTCGCCGGGCCATGCCGGGTCACGGTTCGATCCCGCTCCACGGCGAGCATCTCGGCCTCGGGTGTCGCTCCCGCGACATCTACCCGCACCCCGTCGAGGAACCGCGTGTCGCGGAACCACAGGCCGGCGGCCACGGCGTTGACAGGGTCCGGGTGCCATGCCGGGACATAGAAGAGACGCCTGGACTTGAGGATCACACCCGAATGGTCACACAAGTGACACCGGTTTGAGACGCGAGCGACCCTACGCTGAACCGCCGAAAATGGCCGAGACGAATCGGGGACGAACCTGGTGGCAGGACGCGGTCTTCTACCAGGTGTATCCACTCAGCTATCAGGACAGCAACGACGACGGCTTCGGTGACCTCCGGGGCGTCATCTCCCGCATCCCGTACCTGGCCGACACGCTCGGCATCGACGCCATCTGGCTGTCACCGTTCTACCGGAGCCCGATGCGGGACTGGGGATACGACGTGTCGGATCACACCGACGTCGGCCCGGTGTACGGCACCCTCGATGACGCCCGCGAGGTGATCGAGAAGGCGCATGCCTCCGGCATCAGGGTGATCATCGACTACGTGATGAATCACACTTCGGACGAGCATCCGTGGTTCGTCGAGTCCCGCTCCAGCCGGGACAACCCCAAGCGCGACTGGTACGTGTGGGCCGACGGACGTGACGGTGGCCCGCCCAACAACTGGGTCAGCGTCTTCAGTGGCCCGCAGTGGACGTTCGACGAGCACACCGGGCAGTGGTACCGCCACACCTATCTGCCCAGCCAGCCCGACCTCAACTGGCGCAACCCCGAGGTGGTGGAGGCGATGCTCGACGTGATGCGCTTCTGGCTCGACCTCGGCGTCGACGGCTTCCGCGTGGACGCGGCTCATCAGATGATGAAGGACCCCGAGATGCGGGACAACCCGCCCGTCCCGCCCGACTACGTGCGGCCGTGGAAGGACATGGGCCCCTATGACGACTTCGTCCACCTCTACGACTACGGGCACCCCGACGTTCATGATGTCCACCGTCAGATCCGGGAGGTGCTCGACTCCTACGGCGAGACCATGAGCATCGGCGAGGTCCACATCTTCGACCTGGCGGAGTGGACCTCGTACTACGGGGAGCTCGATGAGCTGCACATGCCGTTCAACTTCCACCTCATGGCCGCCGACTGGGACCCGGCGAGTCTGCGGGCCCGGATCGAGGCCGTCCTCTGGCACCTGCCCGAGGGGGCGTGGACCAACTGGACCTTGGGCAACCACGACGAGATCCGGCTGGCCACGCGGCTCCCCGACGGTCACGAGCGGATTGCGGCGCTCTTGCTCCTCACCCTGCCGGGCACGCCGTTCCTCTACTACGGGGACGAGCTCGGGATGGAGGAGACCGTCATCCCCGACACCCACGCCCGCGACCCCTGGGGTCAGAACGTCTCCTACCTGAGCCGTGACGGGTGCCGGACACCGATGCAATGGACACCAGGGCCGAACGCCGGGTTCACGTCGCCGGGTGTGTCGCCCTGGCTGCCCCTCGGGCCTGACTACCAGGTGGTCAACGTGGAGACCCAACTCGCCGACCCGGACTCGATCCTCAACATGTATCGCAGGCTGCTGACGCTGCGGAAGAAGTCCGACGCTCTGCGGAGTCGCGACTTCGCCAGCCCGTACGAGGTCCCCGATCACCTGCTCGTCTACACCCGGGGCGAGGACGAGATGACCGTCATCCTCAACTTCGGCGACGTCGTTTGCGACGCCGAGGTGGAGGACGGCACCGTCGTGTTCTCGACCCATCGCGTCGATCGCGAGGGGGAGGCCGTCAGCGGCGGCAAGGTCTCGCTCGGCCCCGTGGAAGGCGTGATCGTCGCCCACGGGTGAGCCGTCCGTCGCGGGCGAGTCGATTCCGCTAGGTTCCGGGTGCTGGACGCGAGGAGGTGAAGTGGCGGCAATAACGATGGAGGGCCTCGGAAAGGTCTACCCCGACGGCACCCGCGCCGTCGGCAACATCAACCTGCACATCGAGGACGGCGAGTTCCTCGTTCTCGTCGGCCCTTCCGGCTGCGGCAAGTCCACCGTGCTGCGGATGATCGCCGGTCTCGAGTCGATCACCGAGGGGACGCTCATGATCGGTGACCGGGTGGTCAACGACGTGGCGCCCAAGGACCGTGACATCGCCATGGTCTTCCAGAACTACGCGCTGTACCCGCACATGTCGGTGTACGACAACATGGCCTTCGGTCTCAAGCTGCGGAAGCTGTCCAAGGAGGAGATCGACGAGCGGGTCAACTCCGCAGCCGAGATCCTGGAGATCAAGGACTTCCTGCATCGGAAGCCCCGGGCTCTCTCCGGCGGCCAGCGACAGCGGGTGGCCATGGGCCGCGCCATCGTCCGCGAGCCCGCCGCCTTCCTCATGGATGAGCCTCTCTCCAACCTCGACGCCAAGCTGAGGGTCCAGATGCGGGCCGAGCTGGAGCGTCTGCACAAGCGGCTGGGCACCACCACCGTCTACGTGACCCACGACCAGGTCGAGGCCATGACATTGGGTGACCGGGTCGCGGTCCTCAGGGCGGTGTCGGCTCGTGCCCCCTACAACCTGCAGCAGGTGGGCCCACCCACCGAGCTCTTCAACCGTCCCGGGAACCTCTTCGTGGCGGGGTTCATCGGGAGCCCGGCCATGAACATGACCTACGGGCACCTGGAGGCCGAGGGCGACCGTGTGTACGCGGTGATCCCCACCGGTCGCCTCCTGGTCGACCGGACCGCCCTCGCCGAGCACCCGGGCATCGAGAACCACATGAACAAGGAACTGGTCATCGGCATCCGCCCCAACAACATGGAGGCGGCCTCGGTGGCCGGACGCGACCCGGAGCGCACCATCAGCGCGGTGGTCGACGTGGTCGAGATGCTGGGCGCCGACACCTACGTGCACTTCACGATCGACCGGGCGCCCGTCGTCACGCCGGACATCGAGGAGCTCCTGGCCGACACCGGCCGCGACGCCTCCGACCTCGGGGGCAAGACCGACTTCGTGGCCCGGGTGAGCCCCGACGTCGTGGCCAAGACCGGCGACACGGTGGAATTGGTGGTCGACACCGCCAAGCTGCACTTCTTCGACCCCTCGACCGGCGAGCGCATCGGCGCCAAACGGCCGGAAGCAATGGCCGCGGGTTGAGCACATAAGACGGGATTCGAAATATCGTCGATGAGGCGATGAACGAATCCCGACGATCCTCCTGGGTGAGCGGCCCGCTGGGGGTCCTGGCGTACCTCGTCGGGCTCGCAGCCGTCGTGGCCCTGATCATCTTCCTCTACCCGCCGGACACCGGCGCACCCGAGGCCACCCCCGAGACGCCCGGGACCACGACGACCACGGCCCCTGAAGTCCAGGTCACCGCACCGACCGGCGAGGAGCCCGTGGCCGACGCTGCGGAGGTGATCCTCCCGTCGGTCGTCTACATCCAGACACCGTCCGGCGTCGGGTCAGGTGTGATCTATGACGATCAGGGCCGGATCATCACCGCCGCGCACGTCGTTGGCGACCACCAGCAGGTCGAGATTCGTTTCAGCAACGGTCGTCTGGTGACGGGCCAGGTCCTGGGCAAGGCCCCCGAGGTCGACATCGCCGTCATCCAGGCCGAGCCCTCCGGTCTCCCGCCGGCGAAGTTCGACACCTCCAAGCCCCGTGTCGGACAGATGGCGATCGCCGTCGGCAGCCCCTGGGGTCTGGCCTCCACGGTCACCCAGGGCATCGTCTCCGCAGTCGACCAGACCAACTGCGGGTCCACCGGCCAGGCCTGTGTGGCGATGGTGCAGACCGACGCCGCCATCAACCCCGGCAACTCCGGGGGTGCGCTGATCAATCGGGACGGTGAGGTCATCGGGATCAACGTCTCGATCTTCACGCTGTCCGGCGCCAACGACGGCGTGGGGTTCGCCGTCCCGGCCGCCATCGCCGTCGAGTACGCCGACGCCATCATCGCCGGTGAGCCGATCGACACTCCCTTCCTGGGCGTGACCATCGAGAACGCCACCGACGATCGTGCCGGCGCCCGAATCATCGAGGTCATGCCGGGCACGGCCGCCGAGGACGCCGGCCTCCGGGTGGGTGACGTGATCGTCGCCGTCGAAGAGGTCCCGGTGTTCACCCGGGGCGACCTCCAGGCCCAGGTCCGGGCGCATCGGCCGGGGTCCACCGTGACTCTGCTCGTCCTCCGTGACGGTGACGAGTTCGAGGTCGAGGTCACCCTCGGCGTCCGCAGCGAAGAGCCTTCCTGAGAGCCGGCCCGGTTCCCCGTACCGGGCGACCCGCGCCGTCGGCTACAGTGGCCTGACCCGCCGAGAGCGGCGGGTGCCCTGTGGCCAGCGAATCCGGTGCGAATCCGGAGCTGTCCCGCAACTGTGAAGCCCCGCGAGGGGACGAGCCAGGTCGCCTGACCCCAGGGCCACGTGGAAGTCTCGGATGAAGACGGAACCGTGGGCCCGCCCCACAGACCTCTTCATCCTCCGGACAGGAGGATGTGCCATGCGCAAGAAGGCCCTCATCGGGGCGCTGCTCCTGGTGGCGGGATGCGCCACCGCTGGGAACCCGACCACCAGCACGACCACCCCGACCACCACCTCGACGACCGTCGAGGTCACCACCACCATCACGGCGGATGACGCCTTCCCCGTGACGGTCGCCGGGGACAACGGGGAGGTCACCATCGAAAGGAGGCCGGAGAGGATCGTCTCCCTCTCGTCCGTCGCCACGGAGATCCTGTTCGCCATCGGCGCCGGGGATCAGGTGGTGGCGGTCGACGACCAGTCCAACTACCCGGCGGAGGCCCCGATGACGGACCTCTCCGGCTTCACGCCCAACATCGAGGCGATCATCTCCTACTCGCCCGACCTGGTCGTCGTGTCGTACGACCCGGGTGACCTGGTGGCCGGGCTCGAGGCGGTCGGTGTGCCCGTGCTGTTGCAGCTGGCGGCCAACGACATCGACGGGACGTACGGCCAGATCGAAGTCCTGGGGGCCGCCACCGGCCACGTCGCCGAGGCCGCAGCCGTGGTCGCCGGGATCAAGTCGGACCTGCAGGCGATCGTCGCCGAGGTGGGGGATCGTGCCGAGGGGCTCACCTACTTCCACGAGATCGACGACAACCTCTACACGTTCACCTCGGACACCTTCTTCGGCCAGGTCTACGGGCTGTTCGGCCTGGTCTCCATCGCCGACGATGCCGACCCCGACGGTTTCGGATACCCGATGCTGGCTAGCGAGTACATCGTCTCCAGGGATCCGGATCTCATCTTCCTCGCCGACAGCACCTACGGGGTGACGATCGAGACGCTGGCCGCCAGACCCGGTTGGAACGCGCTGTCGGCGCTCCAGGAGGGCCGGGTGTTCCCCATCGATGCCGACATCGCCTCGCGATGGGGGCCGCGGGTTGTCGACTTCGCTCGCGCCGTCGGCGACGCAGTCCGCGCCCTGGAGACGGAGCCGACGGGTTGAGCGAAGCCCCGGTTGCCCCCGTTCGCCGTCGCGGGCCGCTCGTCATCGGTGCGGTCACGCTCTTCGTGGCGATGCTGGTGGGTCTCACGCTCGGCCCCGCCGGTCTCGATCCGGGAAAGGTCCTCGCCAGCCTGGTCGACCTCCTGCCGGGGGTCGACACCGGAGGAGGGCTCGACGGCACGGGCCACACGATCCTCTTCGAGATCAGGTTCCCCAGGGTCCTGCTCGGTGCCCTGGTGGGGGCAACCCTCGCCCTCGCCGGGTCGGCCTATCAGGGGATCTTCCGCAACCCGCTGGCGGACCCGTATCTCCTCGGCGTGGCCGCCGGGGCCGGGCTTGGGGCGACCTTCGCCTTCGCGGCCCGGCTCGATCACGTCTGGGTGGCTCCTCTGGCCTTTGTCGGCGGCCTCGTGGCGGTGGGGGCGACCTATCTCCTCGGAAGGTCGGTGGGTGGTCGGACCACCACCTCGTTGATCCTGGCGGGTGTGGCGGTGGCGGCCTTCGCCACCGCGGTCCAGACGTTCCTCTTGCAGCGTCGCTTCGAGGTCCTCAAAGAGGTCTACTCCTGGCTTCTCGGCCGGCTCACCACCGTCGGGTGGACCGAGGTGCTGACGCTGATCCCGTACGCCGTCGTGGCGGGCGCCGTCGTCATCGGCTCGGGCCGCCTGCTCGACGTGTTGCGGCTCGGTGATGAGGAGGCGGCGTCGCTGGGCGTTCGGGTCGACCGTGTGAGGCTGTTGGTGGTCCTCGCCGCGACGCTGGCGACCGCAGCCGCGGTCTCGGTCAGCGGCCTCATCGGCTTCGTCGGGATCATCGTCCCCCACACCGTGCGCCTCGTCTTCGGCTGGAGCTACCGGGTGATCGTCCCGCTGTCCGCCCTGTTCGGGGCCGGGTTCCTGGTGGTCGCCGATCTGATGGCGCGCACCCTGATGTCACCCGCCGAACTCCCGATCGGGGTGGTGACGGCGTTCCTCGGCGCCCCCTTCTTCGTCCTGGTGCTCCGGACCATGGGGAGGACGACGTGATCCGGTGGGAGCAGGTCGAGGTCGCTTACAACGGCCGCCGGGTGCTGGGCCCGGTGACCGTCGAGGCCGGAGACGGGGAGTGGCTCGGGCTGATCGGCCCCAACGGCGCAGGCAAGTCCACGATGCTCAAGTCGGCCGTCGGCCTCGTGGAGCATCGGGGGACCGTGAAGGTGCGGAACGGGAACCGCCGACCCGGGCTGGACATCGCCTGGATGTCACAACGCCCGGCCATGCCGGAGAACATGACCGTCTCGGAGTACGTGATGCTCGGGCGGTCTCCCCACATCGGGTATCTGAGCAGCGAGGGGCCGAGGGACCGGGCGGTGGTCGCGGACGCCCTGGAGAGGTTGGCGCTCACCGACCTGGCCGGGAGGACCCTGTCCACGTTGTCCGGGGGAGAGGCACAGCGGGCGGTCCTCGCCCGGGCCGTCGCCCAGGAGGCGCCCGTCCTCCTGCTCGACGAGCCTACGGCGAGTCTCGACCTGGGGCATGCCGTGGAGGTGCTCGAGGTGGTCGAGGACCTGCGGCGGGACGGTGGGTTGACGGTGGTGACCGCCATCCACGACCTCACTCTGGCCGCCCGGTTCTGTGACCGGCTGGTGCTGGTGTCGGGTGGCGAGGTCGTGGCGGAGGGGCCTGTCGGGAGCGTGCTCACCGAGACGGTCCTGCAACCGCACTACGGCGGTGCAGTCAGCGTGGTCGAGGGGCCGGACGGGCCGGCCGTGCTGCCCCGTAGGATCGGGTCATGACCGCCGATCCTCCCACGACACCGCCGCCCAGGGCGACCGAACGCGCATCGTCTCTCGTCCTCGTCAACACCGGTGACGGGAAGGGGAAGTCGACCGCGGCGTTCGGGACCGTGATGCGCGCCATCGCCCGCGGCTGGAAGGTGGCGGTCGTCCAGTTCCTCAAGTCGGGGGAATGGAGCGTCGGCGAGGAGAAGGTCGCCCGTGAGCTGGGGGTGGACTGGTGGGCGCTCGGCGACGGGTTCACCTGGGACTCGGAGAACATGGACGAGAGCCGTGCCATCGCGGCCGAGGCGTGGCGTCGCGCCCGGGAGGTCATCGAGTCGGGGGAGTACCAGCTCGTGGTGCTCGACGAGGTCACCTATCCGATCAACTGGGGCTGGATCCCGCTGGATGAGGTGGTGGCGGTCATCGGTGGGCGACCCGAGAAGGTCAACCTGATCCTCACCGGTCGTGACGCCCCGGAGGCGATCGTGGCGATCGCCGACACGGTCACCGAGATGCGCAAGGTGAAACACGCCTTCGACGCCGGGATCGGCGCCAAGCGCGGGATCGACTACTAGCCCCCTACCCCCGGCCTGCGGCCGGCGGTACCTTCCCCCACTTCGTGGGGGACTCATCCGTCTGGCCCCGCGGCATCAGGATTTCTCCCCCGTGGAACGGCAGTGGAACGGGGGAGTGGCCCGAAGGGTCGAGGGGGCGCGAGCGGAGCGAGCAGGTAGTTGCCTCAGGCGGCGGGGGCGCGGCGGGCTGCCGCCAGCTCGAACAGATGCCGGGCGCCTTCGCCCAGGGTGGCGAAGCGATCGTCCTTGGTCTGGCCCCTGAGCCACCGGATGTGGATCTGGGCGAGGATCACCCCCATCTTCCAGGCCCCGAAGACCAGGTACCAGTCGATCGCGGAGACGTCGTCCCCCGTGAGGCTCGCGTAGCGCTCGACGGCGTCCGCGCGCGACAGCCAGCCCGGGGCGGTGGTCGGCATCATCGACAGCTCGGGCGGTGCCTCGCCCGGGTCGAACCAGGTGCCCATGAGAGTGCCCAGGTCGGTGAGAGGGTCGCCCCGGGTGCACATGTCCCAGTCGTAGACCGCCACGCAGACACCCGGGTCGTCGGGTGACACGGCCATGTTGTCGAGGCGCCAGTCGTTGTGGAGCAGGGTCGGTGGAGGCGAGGCGGGCATGTGGTCGGCCAGCCATCTTCCGACCTCGTCGGCGACCGGTATCTCGGCGAATCGTGCGTCTTCCCAACGCTTTGCCCAGCCGCTCACCTGACGGGCCAGATAGCCGTCGGGTCGTCCCAGGTCGTCGAGCCCGCACGATGCCGGGTCGACTGCGTGGAGCTCGACGAGGGTGTCGATGACGACGCCGGACAGTTTCCTGTTGGCCTCGGGATCCCGCCCGCCGCCGAACTGCTCGGGCACCTTGCCCCGAACCACGACGCCCGGGCGTCGCTCCATGATGAAGAACCTCGTGCCGATCACCGTCTCGTCCTCGCAGAGCGCCAGGGCACGCGGGGCCTTGTCGAATGCCTTCCAGAGGCGGGACAGCACCCGGTGCTCACGCACCATGTCGTGGGAGCCCTCCGCCAGAGGGCCCAAGGGCGGGCGTCG
>Ga0209075_1001215_pt1 | contig 24614 bp, 21 predicted proteins | sample Stecom2011_FD_187523 | JGI IMG/M metagenome (GOLD analysis project Ga0209075, IMG submission 187523) | Agricultural soil microbial communities from Utah to study Nitrogen management - Steer compost 2011 (SPAdes) (version 2) | ecosystem: Environmental > Terrestrial > Soil > Agricultural land...
TGACCAGATCAACACGGTTGCCAAAGCGATCGTGGCTGTCGTACTCGGGTAAATACTTGTTCGCCTGAACGCCTAAGTCTAAGTACTCAGCCGAGCCGACCAAGGCACCAAAGCCATCCAGTGTGTCTTGCGCCCAAGCAGCCCCTTCGCGCTGCACGGCTTCTTGCAAGGCTTGATCCTGTTGATAGAGGTTGTAGTCCGCCAGCTCGCGGGAGACGTTCTCCACCTTGTGAGTGTCTGCCATGAGCAAATCGCTGTAGCGCTCACTTTTGCAAGTATTCATGTTCCGATCTCCGTACTGCTAGGTTACTGTCACGCTTAGTTATGGAACCGCTGCGTCGGCGTTATCCTTAAAAAATGATGCTCCAATGAAACAGTGCCAACAGCTCACAAGTCAAAGCTATTGTGTCTGCCAGCCTCGAGCTTAGCGTAAAACCGCGCGCTAATTATCGTTTTTATGACACTGGCAACTGGCGCATTCACAACAACCTGCTAAGATTCGCTGCATGACTGCAACTAAAAAAAGCCATCCTTTGAACACTCTCCGCCAGCTCGGTAAGCACGCCCTGCCCAGCGATAAAAAACGGCCGGAGTCTCAGGAATACACCATCGACGAGTTGGCTCGTGAAGCGCAGACCACCGTGCGTAATGTCCGCGCCTATCAGGATCGTGGCCTACTTCCGCCGCCAGAAAAGCGGGGCCGTACCGGTATCTACTCCGATGTGCACATGGCTCGACTGCGTATTATCAGCAAACTGCTCGAGCGCGGTTACACCATCGCCAATATCAAAGACCTGCTCGCCGCCTGGGAGCAAGGCCGCGACCTCAACGACATCCTTGGCTTGGAAGTGGCTGTTACCAGTCCGTGGGCGGAAGAAGCGGCCTCCTATGTGGATTACGAGGACTTGCTCGGGTGGTTCGGTACGCAGCTCACCCCTGAGGTGCTGCAAAAAGTTGTCGCACTGGATTATGTTCGGCCAGAAGGTGATCGCCTGCGCGTCCCCAGCCCGCGCATCCTCAATGCGGGCAAGGAGCTGAGCGAAGCCGGTATTCCTTTGGAAGCACTGCTGGATGAAGTGAGTTCGGTGCGCGGTCAGGTTACGCACATTGCCGATGGCTTTGTGCGCTTGGTGGTCACCCATTTAATCAACGCCAAGTACGGCGATAAAGATTTACCTAAAGGCGAAGACGTCGCCAACCTGGCCGATTTTATCGGTCGAGTACGACCGATTGCCGATATGGTGGTCAGTGCAGAGCTGGCCCGTATTCTCGATAAAGCGATCAATACCGTGCTAGTGGATCGCTTGGCCAATGTACTGGAACACTTAGAAACTCGCTAAAGCGTGTGGCGTCGTTTTTACGGCCATCTTGCAACCAATAAAAAACCGCCCTTAGGCGGTTTTTTATTGGTGCTCAGCAAGAAGCTTTCATTACTTCTTTAGGCTGTCACGAATCTCTCTCAACAGGACGATATCTTCAGCAGGGGCAGCAGGCGCTGGGGCCGACGCTGGAGCAGCTTCTTCTTCACGCTTCAGTCTGTTAATGCTTTTCACCAGCATGAATACGGCAAAAGCCACGATCAAAAAGCTAATCACGTTATTGATAAACATGCCGTAGTTGATCGTCACGGCGCCCGCTTCAGCGGCTTCGGCCAAGGTGGCAAAGGTGCCTTCGCCTTTCAGCACAACAAACAGGTCGGCAAAATCTACGCCGCCTAACAACAAACCAATGGGTGGCATGATGATGTCTGCTACCAAGCTTTTCACGATGGTGCCGAAAGCACCGCCAATGATGATACCGACAGCCATATCCACAACATTGCCTTTAACAGCAAATTCCTTGAATTCTTTAACCATTCCCATGTTGCTCTCCTTAGGCCTCCACGCAGGACCATCCTACGTCTGGGCAAGAATAATAGGCTTAAAGTGACCTATTCTGTTAGTAACGCAAAAAGCTGCGCCCAGAAAAAAGCCCGACTCTTACGAGCCGGGCTTTTTATTGGCGTCCCCTAGGGGATTCGAACCCCTGTTACCGCCGTGAAAGGGCGGTGTCCTAGGCCTCTAGACGAAGGGGACAAAACCTTCTTGAAGCGTGTGCGTGTTGCCTAGGATATTCTTTACTGCTGCTATTTGGTGGAGCCAGGCGGGATCGAACCGCCGACCTCTTGCATGCCATGCAAGCGCTCTCCCAGCTGAGCTATGGCCCCATAATGCTGGCACTAGGCGTCAGCCCAATGTGAGGCGCGCATTGTAGCAGCGATCGGAAGGCTGTCAAGCGCGCCGCCGACTGACTGCTCACTCCGTATCCGATATGATCAGCGGCAGGCCCTGTTCAATGCGCTGCCAGTTTTTTTCCAGCTTTTTAGTCTGCTTTTTTGACACGCCACCGAGCGTCTCAATCGCTTGCCGCAAGCGCGCGCGGGACAGATCGGAACCAATCAGCTCCATGCTATCCACCACCGAGAAGCTGGCAGCAGTACCGGCAATGGCAACGAATACTGGTTGCAGTACGTCCTTCACCTTGACCCCGACAGCAGCAGCAATGCGCTGCGCCTGGGCAAAGATGGCATCACGCTGCCACTCGCCTAGGCCCTCCAGCCCCCACAACAGGTACTGCAGCCAGTCGCGCATCTGCTCATGGCTAAACTTGTCATGGTCATAGGCTCTGGCTTCAATGGCCGGCAAGCCGGTAAAGCAAAATGCACCACGCTCAGCCACCTGCCCCAAGGTTTCTACGCGACTGCGCAGGTGCGGCAACAACTGCATCACATACTCACGATTAAAGGCCCAGTCCATCAGGGTAGATAAGAACTCTTCGTCACTGAGATCGCGTAACCATAGGCCATTTAGCCAAGACAACTTTTCCACATCAAACACTGGCCCACCCAGGGAGACGCGATTGATATCAAAGTTGGCGATCATTTGCTCCAGCGAAAACTTCTCGCTTTCGTCCGGCATCGACCAGCCCATGCGGCCCAGATAGTTAGTCAGTGCTGCCGGCAGATAGCCCATGCGCCGATAGAAATTAATGCTGGTGGGGTTTTTGCGCTTCGACAGTTTCGACTTGTCTTGGTTACGCAGCAGCGGCATATGACACAGCACCGGCATCTGCCAACCGAAGTACTCATACAACAATTTGTGCTTCGGCGCGGAGTTGATCCACTCCTCGCCACGAATGACATGGGTGATTTCCATCAAATGGTCATCCACCACGTTAGCCAGATGGTAGGTTGGCATACCATCAGACTTCAGCAGAATCTGCGCATCCACCTGAGCCCAATCCAGCTCGAGATTGCCGCGCAACATGTCGGCCACTTCACAGCGCCCTTCTTCGGGTACGCGCATACGAACGACACTGGTCATGCCGGCATCTTGGCGGCGCTTTACCTCATCTGCGGGTAACTCAAGGTCTACTGGCTTCAGTGCGCGTTGCAAGCCACGGGCCTTCAGGTCCTCGCGTAAAGCATCCAGCTCTTCCGCACTGCGGTAACAGCGGAAGGCATGGCCTTTTTCAATCAACTCTTCGGCGTAGCGGCTGTAAATATCGCCACGCTCGCTCTGTCGATAGGGGCCGAATGGACCGCCGACACCTGGGCCTTCATCCCACTGCAAACCCAACCACTGCAGTGAATCTATAATCATCTTCTCAGAGGCGGCGGTAGAACGGCTTTGATCGGTATCTTCGATACGCAGAATAAATTGACCGCCGTGCTGCCGTGCAAAGCACAAATTAAACAGCGCAATATAAGCTGTGCCCACATGAGGATCACCGGTGGGCGATGGGGCAACTCGGGTGCGTACGACGGTCATGATCACTCCTGCGACAAAAATCTGACGGTGGGCAGGCATTAGGCTGCACACCATAACTAGAGGCGCGCATTATACGCACTTGTGCAGCGGTTAGCCTTTCCTGCTGCGCTTGGTTTACAGTAGACACATTCAACCACCAGCACGGAGGTTTCATTTATGTCCCGACTGAACTTATCGCCTTTGACTAGCACCCGCACTGCTTTGGCCAGCACTTTGCTCACCGCCTTAGTCTGCATGCCTGTACATGCGGCAGAACATGTGACTGAACGCAGCCCAGCGCCAGAGGGAGCGGCGGTTTACTTCATTAGCCCAGCAGACGGGGAGCAGCTGTCCAGCCCTGTCACCGTACGCTTTGGCCTGACCAACATGGAAGTTGCCCCTGCCGGCACCGCCAAACAGAACAGCGGCCATCATCACCTGCTGATTGATCTGGACACTCTGCCCGCAATGGACCAATCACTGCCCGCCACCGAACAGATTATTCACTTTGGCGGCGGACAGACCGAAACCACCATTGAGCTGGCTCCGGGCGAGCATCAGCTGCAACTGCTGCTCGGCGATTACCTGCATATTCCGCATAACCCACCATTACTGTCAGAGCGGATCACTATCGAAGTGAAGTAAGCCTCAAGCAAAAAGGCAGCACCAACAAAAACGCCGACTGTATGTCGGCGTTTTTATCAGACTGACTAGTGTTACTTAGGCTGCATTTACCTGCAGGCCGGCCAGATCAATATTGTAAGCACCGGCCTTCAAACAGCTACCAATAGTCAGTGGCTGGCCACGCTCATCACGCTCCACTTCCAACAGGTCTACCACCTTGGGCATGGACAGCGGACGCTTATCCTGATCAAGCACCACCATCACCTGTGGGCGCAAGCGGCGTGCTGAGTTCTGGGCAATCACCACCCCTACCTCGTTATTAGAGAGCTCCACCAAGGTGCCGGTGGGATAGACACCAATAGCCTGAATAAACTGCTCAACCAAGGCACTTTGGAAAGCCTTGTCACGCTGGTCATACAACACCGATACCGCTTCTGTTGAAGTCACCGCTTCAGCCCGAGGGCGCGGACTGGTAATGGCGTCATAGGTATCAACAATGCCGGCAATACGAGCGAGCAGCGGGATCTGGCTGCCGCTCAAACCATGGGGGTAGCCACTGCCATCGTGGCGCTCATGGTGATACTGCACGACACCGAGGATTTGCTCATTAATGCCATCGCAGCTTTCTAAAATGTCGAGGCTGTAACCAACATGCTGGTGCAGCTCTGCTTTTTGCTCTCTGCTTAACTCGGCTTCTGGGCTGGACAGAATATCCCGCGATAAACGGGCCATGCCCACGTCCATCAATAAAGTCCCGGTGGTCAAATTCAGCAGCACGTCTTCTGGTAAACCAATATGTCGACCAAACACCGCCGCCAAAATAGAAGAGCGCACGCTGTGGCTGTAGCCGTAGGAATCTTTGTCTTTCAAACGCGCCAACCAGACCATGGCATCTGGATTACGCATCACACTTTGCACCACGACTGCGGCCGCTTTTCTTGCCACTGGGTAGCTCAGTGTTTTGTTTTCTCTGGCCTGGCTAAGCAAGTGCAGCATCGCTCGACTGACTTCGCGATGATAAGGCGCAGCCGTAACGACTTCGCGCTTCAGTGGCTGGCTGGTGCGATAACGGGTAGGGGTAAACTTGCCCAAGTTACCACGCACTGTTTTTACACTGGCACTGGCCACTGAACGAGCCGCAGGACGCTGACTGACTGCATGCGGAGGTAACGCCGGATTAACGACGCTACGGCGCACATCAATCAAGACAAAATGGCACCACACCCGCAGCTTCTCAATGTCGTCCTGTGACCGAATGGGAAATCCCTGCAGCGGAAATGGCGTCTCGATCCACGGACGATCCAGCTGCGACACAAACATGCCGACCTGAAGGTCCGAAGTAGCGATTTTTTCAACTTTGACTGCCATAACAAGCCTTTTGACGGATTTATACTCTACTGAAGCACAGTATCTACTACTTTCGTACTAATGATTAGGGGGTTTCTCACAGTCCCTGTGTGACCCGCATCACATTACATGCTGATATCACCTTTCTGCCGACCGGTGGTAGCGCATACGCCATCAACGGATATCGGCAGGACTGCGCAGCCACAACAAACGGCCGCCACCCGCCGCGAACACGTCAACGTCAACACAAGCCACACTGCCCACCGGAAAGGGATGGCGTTGACCATCGGTAAGCAAGCCACACAACAGGTCAACAAACGGCATATGGCTCACCAAGACCCAGCCTTCGCTGACCTCCAGCCGAGCTAGCTCCTCGAGGGTCCGGGCCGGCTTACCTTCTGGGGTAATGCTGTGCCACTCTTCTCGCAGCGCTTGAGGGAAATAAGCGGCAATAATGTCGGCCGTTTGCTTGGCGCGCACATAGGGGCTGTTAATGATTTTGCTTGGCGTGACACCACGGTCCGCCAGCACCTGCCACAACTGCGCCACCTGCTCACGCCCACGCTCCGTCAGAGCACGGGCCTCATCCGTTGTCAGCTGACCTTCAGCCTCGCCATGACGGACAATGTACAGACGCATCAGTGCTCTCCTGACACCACAAACTCAACATCGTGGTTATGCTCGCCGCCCATCAGCCCTGCAATCACTGACTGCATTGGCTGACCGGCAAATAAAATTTGCTGTAACGCTGAAGCAATCGGCATATACACACCCAGCTCCTCAGCCTTAGCCGCCACCACGCGCACGGTATTCACCCCTTCAGCAGTCTGACCCAGTTCTTCCACTGCTTGTTCCACGGATTTTCCCTGACCAATGGCATAGCCGACGCGGTAGTTGCGCGACAGCGATGACGTACAGGTAACAATCAAATCGCCGACCCCAGCAAGGCCAAGAAAGGTGAGCGGGTTACCGCCTAACGTCACTGCGAAGCGACTCATCTCCGCCAAACTGCGGGTAATCAAAAAGGCACTGCTGTTCTCACCCACTCCAAGCGCTGCCGCCATGCCGGTAGCGATCGCATAAATATTTTTTAGCGCGCCCGCTAGCTCTACGCCAAAGCGGTCTGGGTTATCGTAAACACGAAAATAACTGCAGCTCATGGCATCCTGCACACGCTGGCACAACGCCGCATCCGAGCTGGCGATAACCGTGCCAGAAAAACGCTTCTCCACAACCTCACGGGCGAGATTAGGGCCACTGAGTACGGCCACACGCGCCTGCGGCCATTCACGTTCAAGCAGCTGACTCATCAGCAAAAAACCGTCTGCATGAATGCCCTTGGTGCAGCTGACCACGATAGTATTCGGCGCAATTAAGTCCCGTGCCTGTGGCAGCACTTGAGCAAAAGCCTTACTCGGTAATGCGACAAACACCAAGGTAGCGCCGTCTAGCGCCTCCTCCAACGACTCGGTCGCCAAGAGCCCTTCTGGCAATGCTTGACCAGGCATATAGCGGGTATTTTCGCGCTGCTCATTAATGGCCGCAACGGTCTCTGGATCGCGCACCCACAGGCGCGCATCGTGCCCATTTTCAGCCAGAATAGTGGCCATCGCCGTACCAAAACTGCCGCCACCAAGAATTGCGGCTACTTCACGGGAAGCTGTCATTGCAGAGTGTATCTCCAGATCGTATGGCAAATTATTTTTGGCAAAGATCCGCTAAAGCCTGATCCATCAGAGGATAGCGGAAATTAAATCCTTCGTTATTAAGGCGTGCAGGCAATACTCGCTGCCCACCTAACAACAACACCGACATTTCCCCCAGCGCTAATTTAAGTGCTAGCGCAGGAGTGCTCAAAAGAGCTGGGCGACGGCAAGCTCGAGCCAGTGCTTGATGAAATTCACCATGGGTAAGAGGCTGTGGCGCCACCGCGTTATACACGCCCTGTGCACTGTTTTCTTCCACCGAGTAAATCAACAACGCAACCAGATCCTGCAGGTGAATCCAAGAAAACCACTGCTGGCCAGTGCCTAAGCGCGCACCCAAACCCAGACGATAAACAGGCAGCAAGCGCGCCAACATACCGCCATGGCCTAGCACCACACCAATGCGAAGAATACACACGCGCAGACCACGCTTACCGATCTCACGAGCCGCTTGTTCCCAAGCATCACAAAGTAGGTAGGTGAAATCACGCCGCGCTGCGGGGCTTTTCTCGGTCAGCTCAAGCCCGCCGGCATCACCATAAAAACCAACCGCTGAACCATTTACCAGCACCGTTGGCTTCTGCTTCAAGCGATCCACTAACTGTGCCAATGCCGTGGTCACAGAAATTCTACTATCCAACAGCACTGCTTTACGTGCGCTGCTCCAGCGGCGATTGGCAATACCTTCACCGGCCAAGTTAATCAGACCATCAATAGGTTCGTCGTCAGCGACCTCGTCCAGTGAGCTGATTAAACGCACCTCACTGGGCAGGTGCGGCGCAGCCTTACGGGGTGTGCGAGAGAGCACAATTAACTGATGACCGCGCTCGACCAACTGACGGCACAACTCTCGGCCGACAAAGCCGCTACCGCCAGTGATCAGCAATTTCACCGTTTTACTTCCGTCAGTGAAACAATATCTGCTGGGGCGTAAAAATACTCTAACGAGCCACCACCAACGCGCACACTTAAGGTCAACTCACGCTTGGTTACCGCGCTAAGAATGCCCGTTCTAGTACGAGTGTCGCTGCTATTGATAGTTACCTCACGACCCACCAAGGCAGTGTATTGCGCTAACTTTTCAGCTGCTGCCTGAGCCTCGTCAGAGCTATCTGTGGCCTCAGTGGACACCGTTGCCTCTGGCTCTTTTGCCGAGCCTTGTGCCACCGTGGCGGACGGCTCTGCCTGACTTCTTGGTGAGGAGTTCGGCACTTCAATAACATCCCGGCCGGCTAGAAACACCTGCTGGCCAGTGGCTAAAACGAGATAGTTTAATTCCTGCTCGGCCAAGGTGAACTCTGCCGTGCCACTGGCCACACTGGACTCAAGCAATAAACGCTGCCGGCGAATACCACGCAAAATTCCTTCACGCGTACGACCGTCTGCCTGATGAACAACGACCTGTTGGCCATTAAGGGTTTCCAACTCGGCAAACTCCAGCGTCACCGGCGCAGGCACCTCTACCTCAACTTGGCCACGCTGCGCTGTACTGCCTGGCATCACCAAGCGCAACTGCCGGTCCGCTGCCTCCTGCAACACCCGGCTCTTCATCGAGCCAGGCTGCACTGCCCAACCAATGTCAGCGCGATCAAACTGCAAGGTGCGTTCTTCCACACGACCATTAACCAACGCTACCGTGGCGACACTGACACCACCGTTCTCACTCATTAATAAACGAGTGCCATCAAAGCGTATGCTGCTAACCGTATTCTCAGGAAACTGCATTTCTAAATACTGACGACCGACATACTCCAGTGTGTCTGGGTGATCGTAAGTCAGGTCCACTCGATCGTTAACAAAGCGCAAGTTGTTAGTGCGCACCGCCAGCTTACCGGACAAATAACTGCGCTCTGGATCTGGCAAAATAATCTGCAAAAAACCAATCAGTGTTTGTCCATCACTGCGGCTCAGTTGCAGCTCCATCTGATAACCACTGCGAATGATTTTTGTCTGTGGCGTGCCATCTTGCTCATCACGCCAGGTAATCTGCAGCTCTGGCGGATGATCATCGGCAGGTCGAACATAAAATGTTTGTCGCTCTTGACCCACCGTGGCGGCATCAAGGCCAAGTAGGATGCGCACCTCTGCCTCAGGAATAAAGCCTTCACCCTGCTGAACAGAAAACACCCCTTCGACAAGGCGAGCATGACTGTACTTAAATGGCTGCCCACGCAGTCGCCCCGATAGCATCGGGTTAGCATCAGCACGAATCGCCAGTAGCACCGCTTCTTGGGAGTTGGCAAAGGTGTTGAGCTCCGCCTGTTTGCTGCCTAACATTTCACTGGCCGAGCCAGTAGCAAACAAACGGCGCGGCTGCTCTAGCAATAAAGGATCGCGGGCCACAAGCACCGCTACGGCAACCACCAGCAAAGCGATTCCTGTTATCCGCAGCACGGCAGCAAACCACACGTCCGCCCAGAATTGTCGAATGTAGCTACTGCCAGCCAACGGCAAGGCAAACATCAATGAACTTCTGCTGCGATGCTGCGCATCCATCGCCAGCATGACCGTGCCCATAAGAAAAAGCGTCAGTCCAATAATTAACAGGGTGCTCACCATAGCTTCCTGATTCCTCTATCCTTTAGACCTGCACTTCAGACCTTATTCGCTCTGCACTTTACAAAGGAACCTTTGGCCAAGTCCATGATGAATACCAGCCCTATCCATATCGCTGCACTTAAGAGCCCTGCTTAATGCATAGCGACCGACACAATCCGGCCCTTGGTATTAGCTATGCCTTGGCCACCAGTCTAGTTGCCAGCACCGCCGCTGCCAGTGCTAAGTACTTAAGCGGTCACCTGTCGCCGTGGTTCATTGTTTGGTGTCAGTACGGTCTTTGTACCTTGCTAACCTTGCCTTGGGCACTGCGCCAAGGCGTTAGCGGTTTGCGCAGCCAGCGGCCCAAGCTGCTGCTGGTGCGCTCGTTAGGCGGCTGGCTTGGCTTTACTGGCTATTACTTAGCACTGCCATTCATTGCCTTGGCGGATGCCAGCGTCCTACGCAGCGCGGCGCCGTTATGGGTGCCGCTCATTGTTTTTATCTGGTTGCGTGAGCGCATTCCTGCGGTACGCTGGTTTGCCCTGCTAAGTGGCTTTGCTGGTGTACTGTTAATTTTACGGCCGGACAGCGGCAACATTAATCCAGGCCACCTACTGGCCATGCTTGCCGGTATTGGCTTGGCCATTTCTATGGCCACCACCCGTGCGCTGTCGACCAGTGAGCCTGCTGCACGGGTGCTGTTTTATTATTTTCTTATTTCTTTTATCGTCGCCACCCCGATGGGGGTGCTGCATATTGGTGCGCTACCTGCCGTGCTTTGGCCGGCGCTGGTCTACATTGGTTTATCCACTTTCCTGACCATGGTGCTCTACAACCGGGCCTATACCCACGCACCAACCAGTTTGGTGGCCCCGCTAGGCTACGTAGCCGTGCCGGCTGCCGCACTGATCGACTGGCTGGTTTGGGACCACCTACCGAACGTATGGATGCTAGTCGGCTGCACTCTCATTATTCTCAGTGGCATTTTTGCCGTCACGCTGCGCGCCCAAAGCCAGGGCGACCATTAGCTTAATTTTTCACCACTAACCGCTGTCAGCGCACCGCTTATCTAACTATTTCCACTTTATTTAAAATAGTGCTTGTCGAAAGGCAAAGGTAACGCTATATAGGCGCCAAGGGGGCGTCGTAATCATTCCGTTTGCCCGCCCTCGAAGCAGCAGTCATGTGACACTCAGGGAGCCGCGCCTCAGCCTCCGGGCACGCACGGCCCCCGACAACAAACATGGGGCCCGCCATGACCAGCAGACACATCAAAATCGATCAAGATGACACGGATGATTTACAGATGAATGAAGACGTTGACTTCATCGAAGAAGAGCAGGACGAAGTAGAGGTATCGAGCAGCCGCACGAAAGGCTTTAATCTGGATATGCGTCAGCGCATTGAAGATCGCCTAGAAGAGCGTCGTCTGCAGCGCGAACTGAACGAGTATCAGTTTTACGATATCGACAACGAAGACACCCTGCATTAACAACAAGGCCCGCTTAAGCGGGCCTTGTTTTGTGCAAGCACAGCCCATGCTGCCATGTAAGGCGGACACGGGCTTTTGTTCACTTAGCGCTTACCAACCGGTTAGCTCTTTCAGCGCTAAGCCCATTTCTGATGGATTGCGAACGGTTTTCACACCGGCTGCTTCCAGCGCAGCAAACTTCTCATCTGCCGTACCTTTACCACCAGCAATGATGGCGCCTGCATGGCCCATGCGCTTACCTGCTGGCGCGGTCACGCCGGCGATGTAAGACACCACCGGCTTGGTGACATACTCTTTAATGAACTCCGCCGCTTCATCCTCAGCGCTACCACCGATCTCACCGACCATAATGATCGCTTCAGTCTGTGGGTCATCTTGGAACAAGCGCAGTGCATCAATAAAGGTTGTGCCTGGAATCGGATCACCACCAATACCGATACAAGTGGACTGACCAAAACCTAATGCTGTGGTTTGGTTAACCGCTTCATAGGTTAGGGTGCCGGAACGAGACACAATCCCTACTTTACCTGGCTGATGAATATGCCCTGGCATAATGCCAATCTTGCACTCACCTGGGGTAATGATGCCTGGGCAGTTCGGCCCAATCAGGCGCACACCACCTTTGCGGACGATATATTCTTTCACTTGTAGCATGTCGAGGGCTGGAATGCCTTCGGTGATGCAAACGATCAGCTCAATGCCGGCATCCGCAGCTTCTAAGATGGAATCTTTACAGAATGCTGCTGGCACATAGATCACGGAGGCAGTTGCGCCCGTTGCCTCAACCGCTTCACGCACGGTGTTAAATACCGGCAGACCAAGATGCGTTTGACCGCCCTTACCCGGTGTTACGCCGCCAACCATTTTGGTGCCATAGGCAATCGCTTGCTCTGAATGCAAGGTACCCTGTGAGCCGGTAAAGCCCTGACAAATAACTCGGGTATCTTTATTAATTAATACACTCATGCCGCACCCCCAACTGCTTTAACAACCTGCTCAGCAGCATCATTAAAGCCGCTTGCCGCAATAATATTGAGACCGCTTTCGGCCAGCTTTTTGCTGCCCAGCTCGGCGTTATTCCCTTCCAGACGAACGACAACTGGCACTTTTACGCCAACCTCTTTAACTGCACCAATAATGCCCTCAGCAATCATGTCGCAACGCACAATGCCGCCGAAAATATTAACCAGCACCGCTTTAACGCTGCTGTCGGAAAGGATGATTTTGAACGCTTCGGTAACGCGCTCTTTCGTCGCGCCGCCGCCAACGTCTAGGAAGTTAGCGGGTGCACCACCTTTCAACTTAATGATGTCCATGGTCGCCATCGCCAAACCAGCGCCATTAACCATGCAGCCGATGTTGCCATCTAATGCAACGTAATTAAGTTCCCACTCAGCAGCACGACGCTCGCGCTCATCTTCCTGAGAGGGATCTTCCATAGCCTTAAGTTTTGGCTGACGATACAGAGCACTGCCATCGATACCGAGTTTGGCATCCAGACAATGCAGGTTGCCTTCACTGGTAATAACCAGAGGGTTTACTTCCAGCAAGGCCAAATCGTTTTCTTCAAACAGCTTAGCCAAACCAAGAAAAATCTTGGTGAACTGCTTCACTTGCTCAGTGTTCAAACCCAGTTTGAACGCCAGCTCACGGCCTTGGTAAGGCTGCGCGCCAACCATCGGATCGATGGTTGCTTTGAGAATCTTTTCCGGTGTTTCTGCTGCCACCGTTTCAATGTCAACACCACCTTCGGTGGATGCCATGAAAACAATTCGGCGACTAGCACGGTCCAGCACTGCACCCAGATACAGCTCTTGGGCGATATCAGTACAAGACTCCACCAGTATTTTTGATACCGGCTGACCGTCTGCATCCGTCTGGTAGGTCACTAAGCGCTGACCCAACCACTTCTTCGCGAACGCCGCAGCTTCTTCCGCGCTCTTGACCAATTTAACGCCGCCTGCTTTACCGCGACCACCGGCGTGCACCTGAGCTTTAACAACCCACTCGCTACCACCGATTTCTTTCATTTTCGCCACAACTTCTTCTGGGGTATCGCAAGCGAATCCTTTGGAAACTGGCAAGCCATATTGAGCAAACAGCTGTTTACCCTGGTATTCATGGAGATTCATGTTCTGATCCCGTTATCTGCCGTTAAGGAACTGTTCTCCGAAACAATCCGGCAACCTTATGGGTTGCCGGATCAACCTTCATTGAGTGACTACTCGTACTACTTTTTACGCTTACGCTGAGCGATATGAATGGCCTTAAAGTCTGTCGCCAGTGCGGCTTCATGCACCGCTTCTGACAGACTTGGGTGTCCAAATACGATCAACTGTAAGTCTTCAATGGTGGCGCCAAACTCCATCGCGATCACACCTTGCTGCACCAGCTCCGAAGCCTGTGGCCCAAAGATGTGCAAGCCTAAAACGCGATCGGTCTTTTCGTCAGCGATAAACTTAACCATGCCGGTAGTATCGCCGGCCGCCAGCGCACGACCATTAGCGGCAAACGGCACTACCCCAGTTTTATAGGGTTCGCCACTTGCCTTTACTTCTTCTTCGGTTTTACCAACCCAAGCCAGCTCCGGATGGGTATAGATCACCCAAGGAATGGTGTCGTAATTCACCTGTGTATGTTCGCCAGCAATCACGTCGGCAACCATCACTCCTTCTTCCATCGCCTTGTGTGCCAATGCTGGCCCACGGACGAGATCGCCCACGGCATACACACCGGGTACATCTGTGCGGCACTGCTGGTTCACATGAATGAAGTTACGCTCATCCAAGGTCACACCAGAATCGGCCGCCAGTAGCCCTTGAGTAACTGGGCGACGCCCTACCGCAACGATCAGGCGATCAAAGGTTTCTTGGTGCTCGCCGCTGCTATCGGTGTAGGTGACATTCACTTTCTTCGCTTTTACTTCCGCACCGACAACGCGGGCACCCAGGCGAATATCAAGACCCTGCTTGGTGAAAACCTTGCGTGCGTCTTTGGCGAGCTGTTGGTCCACGGCAGGCAAAAAGGCATCCACCGCTTCCAGCACTACCACTTCGGAGCCCAGACGTGACCAAACACTGCCTAACTCCAAGCCAATAACGCCAGCACCAATCACGCCCAAGCGCTTAGGCACATCAGCAAAATCAAGCGCGCCAGTGGAGTCAACAATACGGTCATTATCAACCACCGCCACGGTAATGCTGACCGGCTCTGAACCAGTCGCCAGAATAACATTCTCTGCCGCTATGGTTTTGCTGGTGCCGTCGGCGCCAGTGAATTCAACTTGCTTGCCGGCCAGCAGCTTGCCGCTACCTTGCAACCAATCAATCTTGTTGGCCTGAAACAATTGCGCGATACCACCAGTGAGCTGTTGCACCACTTTGTCTTTACGCTCAACCATTTTCTTAACGTCGATCGATAGCTTGCCAGTACCAATGCCATGCTCAGCAAAGCTGTCTTGCGCTTCGTGATAGCGCCAGCTGGAATCAAGCAGAGCCTTGGATGGAATACAGCCGACGTTCAAACAGGTGCCGCCCAGTGCCGGCTTACCCTGTTTATTAATGTATTTTTCAATACAGGCGACTTTCATACCCTGTTGGGCACAGCGAATTGCAGCGACATAACCGCCCGGCCCGCCGCCGATTACGACAACATCGTATTGTTCAGACATAGCATTCCCGCTTTCGTCAGAGAGGCGCCGACCCGGTCGGCGCCTGTGCATCAAATATCCAGCAACAAACGGGCCGGATCCTCGATAAATTGTTTGATGGCCACCAAGAACTGGACTGCCTCACGACCATCTATCAAGCGGTGATCGTAGGACACCGCCAGATACATCATCGGCAAGATTTCCACCTTGCCGTCTACTGCCATAGGCCGCTCTTGGATTTTGTGCATACCCAAGATGGCGGTTTGTGGTGGGTTAAGAATCGGTGTCGACATCAGCGAACCAAACACCCCACCGTTAGAAATGGTGAAGGTACCGCCGGTCATCTCTTCGATCGACAGTTTTCCTTCACGTGCTTTGGTGCCGTAACCGATAATTTCATTTTCGATTTCAGCCAAGCCCTTCTGATCAACATCTCGCAGCACTGGCACAACGAGACCACGGTCACCGGATACCGCAACACCAATATCGTAGTAACCGTGATAAACGATATCGTCGCCATCAATAGAGGCGTTGACCGATGGGTAGCGTTTCAGTGCTTCCACACAGGCGCGTGCAAAGAAGCTCATAAAGCCAAGACGCACACCGTGGGTTTTCTCAAAGTCGGCCTGATAATGCTTACGCATATCCATAATCGGCTTCATGTTGACTTCGTTGAACGTGGTCAGCATCGCTGCTGTGTGCTGGGCACTTACCAAACGCTCGGCAATGCGCTTACGCAGACGCGTCATCGGCACGCGGCGCTCTTCGCGCTCGCCTGCCGCGAGTGGCGCTGGCGCAGCAGCTGGTGCAGCAGGGGCTGCTACCTTTTGCTGTTCGCGCTGCTTAAGAGCGTTGTCCACATCTTCGCGAGTAATGCGGCCACCTTTACCACTGGCTTCCACTTTGCTCGGATCCAGACCGGCTTCTGCCATGCGCTTACGCGCTGCCGGACCTGCCGCAGGAGCGACATCCGCAGAGGCAGCTGTAGCCTGCTCGGCTGGCGCTTCTGCTTCTGCCGCGGCGGCGCTGGGCGCTGCTGCAGCACCCGCTGTCAACACAGCCAACACCGCTAGGCTTTCTATCGTATCGCCTTCGCCATGGTGAATTTTAGCCAGCACACCGTCCGCTGGTGCGACCACTTCGAGGACCACTTTATCGGTCTCGATGTCCACCAGCAGCTCATCACGGCTGACCTGCTCGCCTTCTTTTTTGTGCCACGTCGCGACGGTACCGTCGGCCACGGACTCGGGAAACTGCGGAGCTTTAATTTCAATAGACATGATCTGTCCTGCTTCCTTTTATTGATCCGTTATTTAGTCGGGGTTTCGTTTGCAATGCCCAAGGCTTCTTGAATTAGCTTAGCCTGTTGCTCCACGTGCAAAGCCATGGAGCCCGCCGCTGGCGCTGCTGCACTTTCGCGACCTGCATATTGCAGATACAGCGAGGCGTCATGCTGAGAAACCACATAGCGCATATGGTGCTGACTGCAGTACCAAGCACCTTGGTTCTGCGGCTCTTCTTGGCACCAAACAACTTCTTTTACGTTTTTGTACGGTGCAATGGCTTCACGCAGCCGCTGTTCCGGGAACGGATACAGCTGCTCAATGCGCACCAGCGCCGTATTCGTCATGCCTTCTTCTTCGCGCTTTTCGAGTAAGTCGTAATAAACCTTACCACCGCACAGCACCAAACGAGTGACCTCATCTGGATTAACTTCGTTGTCACCCAGTACGGTTGCAAAACGCCCTTCGGTCAGCTCTTCCAGTGTCGAAACTGCACGCTTATGGCGCAACAAACTTTTCGGGCTCATGACGATCAGTGGTTTACGCGATGGGCGTAAAACCTGACGGCGCAACAAATGGAAAATTTGCGCCGGCGTGGTTGGTGTACACACCTGCATATTCTGTTCAGCACAGAGCTGCAAGAAGCGCTCAAGGCGGGCGGAAGAGTGCTCCGGGCCCTGTCCTTCATAACCGTGTGGCAACAGCAAGGTTAGGCCACAGATACGCCCCCACTTCGACTCACCAGAAGAAATAAACTGATCAATTACTACCTGAGCACCATTGGCAAAATCACCAAACTGAGCTTCCCAAATAATCAGTGCTTGCGGCGTCGTGGTGGCATAGCCGTACTCGAACGCCAGCACCGCAGCTTCGGACAGTAACGAGTCATACAGATCAAAGGCCGGCTGCTCAGGATCCAAGTCCTGCAAAGGCATATAGGCATCACCGTTTTTCTGGTTATGCAGCACAGCATGACGGTGCGAGAAGGTACCGCGACCGACATCTTGACCGGTGATACGCACTGGTGCGCCCTGATCAAGCAAGGTGGCGTAGGCCATAATTTCGGCATAACCCCAGTTGATTGGCAAAGCGCCCGCCGTCATTTTTTGCCGATCTTCAATGATCTTTTTAACCTGACGCTGCAACACCATGCCTTCAGGAATAGTGTCAAGGCGATTGCCCAACTCTTGCAGACGCTTCAGCTTAAAGCCGGTATCCCAATCATCTTCTAGCGAGTGGCCAAGGTAGGGAGCCCAATCAATAAACAGCGCTTTGTTCGGCTCGCGCACCAAGCTTTTCACTACATGGGTGCCTGCGTCGAGCAAGTCGCGGTAGTCATCCACCAAGCGAAGACTATCGGCTTCGCTAATGATGCCCTCACGCATCAACTGCTCCGCATACAAAGTCCGCGTGGTTGGGTGAGTTTTAATTTTTGCGTACATCATTGGCTGCGTAGTGGACGGCTCATCCGCTTCGTTATGGCCTAAGCGGCGATAGCCAATCAGATCGATAACCACGTCTTTCTTAAACTGCTGGCGATAATCCATCGCTACCTGAGTAACGAAGTAAACCGCTTCAGGGTTGTCCGCATTAACGTGGAAAATCGGCGCCTGCACCATTTTTGCAACGTCAGTACAGTATTCAGTAGAGCGCGCATCTTCACGTTTGCTGGTAGTGAAGCCGACTTGGTTGTTAACAATGACGTGCACTGTACCGCCGGTTTTAAAACCACGGGTCTGCGACATCTGGAAGGTTTCCATGACCACGCCTTGGCCAGCAAAAGCGGCGTCGCCGTGAATCAGTAACGGCACCACCTGATCGCCGTCCGTATCACTGCGTCGATCTTGGCGAGCACGTACCGAGCCTTCCACTACCGGTGAAACAATTTCCAAGTGGGAGGGGTTAAACGCCATCGCCAAGTGCACTTCTCCACCTGGGGTCTGAACATTTGAAGAGAAACCCTGATGGTATTTCACGTCGCCCGAGCCATGCTCAACTAGGCTTTTGCCCTCAAACTCACCAAACAGGTCAGCCGGGCTTTTACCCAAGGTGTTAACCAATACGTTTAGGCGACCACGGTGGGCCATACCAATCACGACTTCTTTGACACCATAGCTACCCGCACGCTGAATGACTTCGTCCACCAACGGGATCAGTGACTCACCACCCTCAAGGCCAAAGCGTTTGGTGCCGGGGTATTTATTGCCAAGGTATTTCTCTAACCCTTCTGCTGCGGTCAAACGCTCAAGCAAATGGATTTTAATATCGGTGCTGTACTGCGGATGACTGCGCACGGTTTCCATGCGTTGTTGCAGCCAGCGCTTTTCTGCGGTGTTAACAATATGCATGTACTCGGCGCCCACTGACGAACAGTAGGTGCTTTCCAAGCAGTCAACGATTTCCCGCAGCGTCGCTTCCGGCTTGCCGATAAATAGGTTGCCGGTTTGAAAGACGGTATCAAGGTCAGCCGAGCTTAAGCCGTGGTGGCCAAGCTCCAAATCCGCCACCTGTTCGCGCTCCATCAAATTAAGCGGATCCAGTTTGGCGTGCTGATGGCCTCGGTTACGGTAGGCAGCGATCAGATGCAGCACCCGCACCTGTCGGCGTTCGTGTTCGCTGCTGACTGCACTGCCACCAAACTTTTGCACCCGCGAGCGATTCTTCGCCTGCAGCAAGAAATACTCACGCACAGCAGAATGCGGCACGTCGGATTCGACAGCGCCATCAACAGCAGGGAGTTTTTCAAAATAGGTGCGCCAATCTGCTGGCACAGAATTAGGATCAGTCAGCCAATCTTCATAAAGGTCATCGACCCACGCGGCATTGGCGCCGCCGATATGGGAGGAACCCCATTGCCGATACATAGAGCTGTCTTGCATTACGGCGTGTTCCCTCATAGGGAAGGTATGCTTACTCTCCGACTGCTGCTCCGGTCGATATGGTGACCGCAGGGAGATAAGCCCCGTTCCCACTTCTCTTTAGTTCAAGAACCGGCACTTTTTGAGTGCCCATTCTCCCGTGTCAGATCGTCTCTGAAGGGTTGCCCCAGATTGCCCTTGAGTCTAGCCCCTTTTGCTGAGTATTGTTAGGCACAAAGCCGATAAAGTGATTGACCTAACACAACATTTGTCAGGTCTGCTTTGTCTTCCAAACAAAAAAAAGGCGACCCAGAGGCCGCCTTTTTCTGTTATATCGCTCGGTCGAGCAACATATCGCGGATATGCCCAATGGCGCGGGTTGGGTTCAACCCTTTTGGACAAGAATTCACACAGTTCATGATGCCGTGGCAGCGGAACAGTGAGAACGGATCATCCATCTTCGCCAAGCGCTCGGTGGTAGCCGTATCGCGGCTGTCGGCCAAGAATCGATAGCTTTGCAGCAGCGCTGCTGGGCCAAGGAATTTGTCCGGATTCCACCAAAACGATGGACAGCTGGTAGAACAACAGGCACACAGAATGCACTCATATAGACCGTCAATCTTGGCCCGCTCTTCTGGGCTTTGCAGACGCTCAATGGCTGGTGCCGGCGTGTTGTTCAGCAGGTACGGCTGCACTTTTTCGTACTGGTTATAGAACATAGTCATATCGACCACCAGATCACGCACTACTGGCAGACCTGGCAACGGTCGCAGGATCAACGCCTTCTTACCTTCCAGCACGCCCGGCGCAGTGGCCGACAGCGGCGTAATACAGGCCAGACCATTCTTGCCGTTAATGTTCATGCCATCGGAGCCACACACACCTTCGCGACAGGCACGACGATAACCTAGCGTGTCGTCCTGATCCTTAATCAGGTTCAGCACGTCCAGCACCATAATGTCCTTGCCACCGGTGTCGATCTCGTACTCTTTCATGTACGGCTCGCGATCGATCTCCGGGTTGTAACGGTAAATACTGACTTTCATGTTCTGCTCTCCGTCAGTAGGTGCGGATTTTGGGTTCAAAAGTGTCGACGGTCTTCGGCTTGAAGTTCACGTCGCGCTTACCGAGTGTTTTTGTCTGCGGATCGAAGACTGAGTGGCACAGCCAGTTCTCATCATCACGATCTGGATAATCGTAACGACTGTGAGCACCACGGCTTTCTGTGCGACCCTCTGCAGCGATGGCAGTGGCTTCAGCCACTTCAAGCAGGTTATCCAGTTCCAGCGCTTCAATGCGGGCGGTGTTAAAGGCATTGCTCTTGTCACCCAGGTGGGCTTTAGCAATACGCTCACGTAGCTCGGCCACTTTCTTCACGCCGTCTACCATCAAATCGCCTTTGCGGAATACGCCGAAAGCGTTTTGCATGGTTGCCTGCAGCTCTTTACGCAAGCTCGCCACCGACTCACCGCTAGTAGACTCATTCCAGCGGCGCAGACGGGCAGTAGCACGATCCAAGTCATCACGGGTCGGCTCAACCTGCTCCATACCCTGACGCAGCGCATCTTCAATAAACAAGCCTGCCGCACGACCGAACACCACCAGATCAAGCAGTGAGTTACCGCCCAAGCGGTTAGCACCATGAACTGACACACAGCCCACTTCGCCAACAGCAAACAAGCCTGGAATAAACTGCGCATTGCCCTGATGACCACCGTCAAAACGGATTGCCTGACCATGAATGTTGGTAGGAATACCGCCCATCATGTAATGGCAGGTAGGCACCACAGGAATAGGCTCTTTAACCGGATCAGCATGAGCAAAGGTGATCGACAGCTCACAGATACCGGGCAGGCGGCTGTGCAGTACTTCTTCACCCAAATGATCGAGCTTCAGATAAACGTAATCACCGTTAGGACCACAACCGCGGCCGTCGAGGATTTCCATCATCATTGAGCGCGCCACCACGTCACGACCAGCAAGGTCTTTGGCGTTGGGTGCATAGCGCTCCATGAAACGCTCACCGTCCTTATTGACAAGGTAGCCACCTTCACCGCGGCAACCTTCAGTGACCAGCACGCCCGCGCCGGCAATACCGGTCGGGTGGAACTGCCACATTTCAATGTCTTGCACCGGCAAACCCGCACGCAACGCCATGCCAACACCGTCGCCGGTGTTAATCAGTGCGTTAGTGGTGGACGAGTAAATACGGCCAGCGCCACCGGTCGCCAATACTGTCGCCTTCGCTTTGAAGAAAACGGTTTCGCCGGTTTCGATGCAAATAGCGATGACACCTGCTACCTGACCTTTAGCATCCGTGACCAGCTCCGCGGCATACCACTCGCTGTAAAACTGCGTGCCATGCTTGAGGTTTTGCTGATACAGCGTGTGCAACAGCGCGTGACCAGTCCGGTCTGCTGCCGCACAAGTGCGAGCCGCTTGACCGCCTTCGCCGTAATTCTTTGACTGACCGCCGAATGGACGCTGATAAATGCGACCTTCCTCGGTGCGGGAGAACGGCAGACCCATGTGCTCAAGCTCAAATACCGCTTCTGGGCCAACCGAACACATATATTCGATCGCGTCTTGGTCACCGATATAGTCGGAGCCCTTAACGGTGTCATACATGTGCCAACGCCAATCGTCGTTCGGATCCGCGGAAGCGATCGCACAGGTAATACCGCCCTGTGCCGACACCGTATGCGAGCGGGTTGGGAAAACTTTGGAAATCAGTGCGGTCTTAAAACCGGACTGCGCCATTTGCAACGAGGCACGCATGCCTGCGCCGCCGCCACCTACTACGATGGCATCAAAAGTAACGGTGCGAATGCTCATGGATCAGACGCCTCCCCAAATAATGACCAAACCCCAAAGTAAATAAATCAGGGTCAACAAAGCGATAACGAACTGAACCAGCATCCGCACTAGGGTTCCTGAAGAACCAAGTTGACGGGTGGTCAGGTAATCCGTGGTAACAGTCCACAGACCCACCCAGCCGTGAGCACCAACAGAAACAATCATAAAGGTATTAGCGATTTGCACCGCTAGGCAGCCCATCAGAGCCGACCATGCTGCGTAGGTCACCTCGCCCTGAATGAGCAACCAGCCCAGCAGGCCGATGGTATAAGCGGCCAGAACAATAGCCGTGACACGCTGAATCAGCCAGTCAGCCACACCGTTGCGGCCAAGATTAGTAACGCTGGTTACCATAACCACACCCCCGCAAGAACGATCAGTACAGCGGAAATGACGAAGGTCAGAATGGCACCACGACGGCCACCTTCTAAAGTTTCACCAATTCCCATATCCATAATCAGGTGCTTAATGCCAGCCACCAGGTGGTACAACACAGCTGCCAAAATCAGCCAAATCACCAATTTGGCGAGTGGCGCAGTTAGTAGCTCTTTCGTTTGTGCAAAGCTCTCCGGGGAAGCCAATGAGCGATCCAGTAACCACAATAGAATCGGGATCGCCACAAAAAGGGCGACACCGGCAATACGGTGGGTAATGGAAGCCAGGGCAGGAACCGGGAACTTGATCGTAGTCAGATCGAGATTTACGGGACGCTTGTCGTTCACGTTAGCCATCACTATGCCAGGCTCCTAGATTGGAGCGGTTGTCGGGAACGTGCAGAATAAACAGCACTTGGCGGAATCCGTGACCATCCATCGGGAAGCTCCCAATGGGTGGCGGGGGCGCAAGTATAGCGCCGCCTCCACGGAAAACAAACAACCCTCATAACAGAAATCTGCCAACACACTGTTTTCAAAGGAGCAATTTCTACTGACTAAAAGGTCACGTAAACGCGCGCAAGCCCAATACATAGGCGCAGGGCTAACATACTGTTTACCTTGCATATTTATGAAAGTGTGAAAAATGCCCGTTTCGTTGACAAAGATGTATCAAAACCTTAATTTCGCCCAGCCTCGGCGAGCCAATCCATTTAATTCGTTCCGTCTGCCCGCCACTCCGCCTGCGAAGGAGAACATCCATGACTGACAAGAAAGCCATCCTCAAGGTAGAGGGCCACGACGATATCAGCCTACCGATCTACACTCCGACCCTAGGTCAGGACGTGATTGATGTCGCTAGTCTGACCAGCAAAGGTATGTTTACCTTTGACCCAGGCTTTACCTCTACCGCCTCTTGCGAGTCGAAAATCACCTACATTGATGGTGAAAAAGGTCAACTACTGCACCGCGGCTATTCCATCGAAGAGCTGGCGAATAAATCCGACTACCTAGAAGTGTGCTATTTGCTGTTGTTTGGTGAGCTGCCCAGCGCCGAGCAAAAAGACACTTTCGTCAGCACCGTGAAAAACCACACCATGGTTCACGAGCAGCTGCAGTTTTTCTACCGTGGCTTCCGCCGTGACGCCCATCCGATGGCCGTTATGTGTGGCGTTGTAGGCGCGCTGTCTGCGTTCTATCACGACTCCACCGACATCAAGAACCCTAAGCACCGCGAAGTCACCGCCTATCGCCTGATCGCGAAAATGCCGACCATCGCTGCAATGTGCTACAAGTACGCCATCGGTCAGCCCTTCATCTACCCACGCAATGACCTCTCCTACTCGGAGAACTTCTTGCACATGATGTTCGGCACTCCTTGCGAAGAATCAAAGATCAGCCCAATCCTGGCCAAGGCCATGGACCGCATCTTTATCTTGCATGCTGACCACGAACAAAACGCTTCCACCTCAACCGTACGCTTGGCTGGCTCTTCTGGCGCCAACCCCTTCGCCTGTATCGCTGCAGGTATTTCTGCACTGTGGGGCCCAGCACACGGCGGCGCTAACGAAGCTGTATTGAACATGCTGGGTGAGATCGGCGACGTTTCTAACATCGACGCTTTCATTGCCAAAGCAAAAGACAAAAACGATCCGTTCAAACTGATGGGCTTTGGTCATCGTGTTTACAAAAACCACGATCCACGCGCCTCTGTTATGCGTGAGTCCTGCCACGAAGTATTGAACGAGCTGGGTATCCACGACCCACAGCTTGAGCTGGCTATGAAGCTGGAAGAAATCGCACTCAGCGATCCCTACTTCATCGAAAGAAAGTTGTTCCCGAACGTCGACTTTTACTCCGGCATTATCCTCAAGGCCATGGGTATTCCGACTTCCATGTTCACCGTGATCTTTGCCCTGTCGCGTACTGTTGGCTGGATCGCACATTGGAACGAGATGATCTCCAACCCGTATAAGATTGGCCGTCCGCGCCAGCTGTACACCGGCTACGACGAGCGTGTGTTCACCCCGGTGCACGAACGCAAGTAATCGGTAATTAGTCAGCAATAAAAAAGGCCACCTCAAGGTGGCCTTTTTTAT
>Ga0209075_1001216_pt1 | contig 24603 bp, 27 predicted proteins | sample Stecom2011_FD_187523 | JGI IMG/M metagenome (GOLD analysis project Ga0209075, IMG submission 187523) | Agricultural soil microbial communities from Utah to study Nitrogen management - Steer compost 2011 (SPAdes) (version 2) | ecosystem: Environmental > Terrestrial > Soil > Agricultural land...
TAGAACTACTTAACAATTAGTTTTTTAGTATCAACCCCATATTCCGATACAAATCTGGCTAAATAAATTCCTGTTGCTAGCCCAGAAACATCCATTAAATTTTCTCTTTGGTCCAAGTTTTTAGCTAGAATAAGCTTTGTAAACAAAGGAATAATTATAGGTCAGCACCAAAAAAAAAGTCAGCTATATAGCTGACTTTCATGTAGTATGTCTAAATGTCTTATTTTACATTTGGAGCTCCTGCCATAATCTCATCGTTGGCAAATTCTTCAAATTTCTTAAAGTTTTCTCTAAAGGATTCCGATAACTTATAGGCTGCTTTATAATAGCCTTCATCGTTGTTCCAAGTTAATCTAGAGCTTAATACGTCGTCTGGAACTCCAGGACATGATTTAGGTTGTTTTAAACCAAAAACCGAGTGTGTTCTGTATGTTTCAGGAGTAACTTCGTCTAAATCGCCATTAAGAGCTGCAGCAATCATTGCTCTGGTGTATTTCAATTTAATTCTATTTCCAACACCATAAGGACCACCTGTCCATCCTGTGTTTATTAACCAGACGTTAACTCCGGTTTCCTTCATTTTGGCACTTAGCATTTCGGCGTATTTGGTTGGATGCAAAGGCATGAAAGGCGCTCCAAAACAAGCTGAAAAACTTGGTAAAGGCTCGTCTATTCCTGCTTCTGTTCCCGCTACTTTAGCTGTATAACCAGAAATAAAATGATAAGCGGCTTGTCCGGGCGTTAATTTTGAAATTGGAGGCAGAACTCCAAAAGCATCGGCTGTTAGGAAGAAAATGTTTTTAGGGTTTTCTCCTATAGAAGGCACTTGTATGTTATTGATATGATCTATTGGATAACTTACACGGGTGTTTTGGGTGATAGAAATATCGTCAAACTGAACGTTACCCTCTTTATCCATGATAACATTTTCCAGGATGGCTCCAGCTTTTATCGCATTGTAAATATCTGGTTCGTTCTCTTGAGATAAATTAATTACCTTTGCATAACAGCCTCCTTCAAAATTAAATACCTTATTATCTTCTGTCCAACCATGCTCGTCGTCACCAATTAATTTTCGAGATGGATCTGCAGAAAGTGTTGTTTTTCCTGTTCCCGAAAGACCAAAGAAAATGGCCGTATCGCCTTTTTCACCTACATTTGCACTACAGTGCATAGGTAAAGTGTTTTTGTTTACAGGCATGATGAAGTTTAAAGCAGAGAAAATCCCTTTTTTAATTTCTCCAGTATAACCTGTTCCACCAATTAGTACTATTTTTCTAGTAAAATCCAAAACAGCAAAATTATGTTGTCTGGTACCATCTAATTGCGGATCTGCCATAAATCCAGGTGCATTTATTAAGGTCCATTCTGGCTTATAGTTTTTTAATTCGTCTTCGGTAGGACGTAAAAACATGTTATAAGCAAACATGTTGCTCCATGGAGTTTCTGTAATAACACGAATGTTTAATTTGTGATTCTCGTCGGCACAAGCAAAGCTATCTCTAACAAAAACTTCTTTTTCAGATAAATAGGCAGTTACCCTGTCGTATAATTTCTGAAATTTATCCGATTCGAAAGGAATATTAATGTTTCCCCACCAAACCTTATCTTCAGTGATACTATCTTTTACTATAAAACGGTCTTTTGGCGACCTGCCTGTAAATTCCCCAGTATTTACAGCTAATGCTCCTGAAGATGCTTCTACACCTTGTCCTTTAGCTATTGTGCTGTCGTGAAGTTGTTTAGGAGTTAATTGATATTGTACTTTCGCATTTTTAATTCCATACGCTTCTAGAGAAATCGTATTGGATGCTTGGGTATGATCTACCATAATTATATTGTGTTGTTTAAAGTGCAAAATTATAATTTTATTTTGAAGTAAGCGCCTATTTTACAAATTATCAGCCTTGACTTTTAAAAAGCTTATTAACAATACCGTCCAAGATATAATTAACAACAATCCTCCAATGGGTGTTATAAAACCGATACTTTTAAAGTTAAAACTAGTAAGTTCGTTAGTTGCCAAGCCATAGATGGATCCAGAAAAAAACAAAAGACCAATTAGGACTAAATAAAAGATGCTTTTTTTAGATTTCTGACCGACATATGTGGAACTGCCTACAAATAACAATAAAATGGCATGGTACATTTGATATCTAACGCCAGTTTCAAAGGTTTGTTGTGCTTCTAAGGATATCAACTCTTTTAATCCATGAGCAGCAAAAGCACCTAAAATGATGCTCAAAATTCCTAAAAGAGCTGCTGTAATCAATATCTTTTTGTTCATAGAAAATAAGGTTATGGGTTTTAAAAACCCGCAGTATTTGTTACATTCGTAGCTGCAAAAATACTCAACTTATCTCATTATGCGAAAGATTTTAATTATTGGTGCAGGAAAATCTGCATCTTACCTTATAAAATACCTATTAAACAAATCAGAAGAAGAGAACTTACTTATTATTGTTGGTGATATCAATTTTCCAAATGCTAAAAAACTCATTGGAGATCATGAAAATGCCCAAGCAATCATTCTGGATGTTTTTAACAAACAATCTCGGGAGCAAGCCATTCAAAATGCGGACATTGTAGTTTCTATGTTGCCGGCAAGATTTCATATAGAAGTTGCCAAAGACTGTATTCGTTTTAATAAAAACATGGTTACAGCCTCTTATGTGAGTGACGAGATGCAAAATCTTGACAGAGCTGCTAAAGAAAAAGGCCTGATTTTTATGAATGAAATAGGGGTGGATCCAGGCGTAGACCATATGAGTGCCATGCACTTAATTGATAAAGTTAGGGATAAAGGAGGTGATATCATTTTATTCGAATCTTTTACCGGCGGATTAGTTGCTCCAGAAAGCGACAATAATTTATGGAACTATAAATTTACCTGGAACCCAAGAAACGTTGTGGTTGCAGGACAAGGTGGCGCTGCAAAATTCTTACAAGAAGGCACTTATAAATACATTCCTTATAACCGATTATTTAGAAGAACTGAGTTTTTAGACGTGGAGGGTTATGGCCGTTTTGAAGGCTATGCCAACAGAGATTCTTTAAAATACCAATCTGCTTACGGATTGGATCATGTAAAAACCCTTTATCGTGGTACGATACGGCGTGTAGGTTTTTCAAGAGCTTGGAACATGTTTGTACAATTAGGCATGACCGATGATAGCTATACTATTGACGATAGTGAAAACATGAGCTATCGCGATTTTGTTAATGCTTTTCTAGCTTACAGTCCTACAGATTCTGTGGAGCTTAAATTTAGACATGCCTTAAAAATTGATCAGGACGATATTGTTTGGGATAAACTGATGGAATTAGACCTGTTTAGCAGTAAAAAAATGGTTGAACTTAAAAGAGCAACTCCTGCACAAGTTCTTCAAAAAATATTAGAGGACAGCTGGACCCTGCAAGACCATGAAAAAGACATGATTGTGATGTATCATAAATTAGGTTACGAATTGGATGGCAAAAAATATCAAATAGATTCTACGATGGTTACTGTTGGCGAAGATAAAGTGTATACAGCCATGTCTAAAACAGTCGGCCTTCCAGTAGCCATTGCTACTTTAGCTATTTTAAATGAAAAAATAGTAACACCAGGAGTGCAAATTCCTATTACCAAAGAAGTTTACGAACCTATTTTGAAAGAATTGGAATCTTACGACATTGTTTTTACTGAAACCAAAGTTCCTTATTTAGGATATAATCCTTTAAATTTATAAGTTGAAAGTTGTCAATCAAAATATTGAAATAGACGGAATCGATAAAGCCATCCTTCGCGCTTTAATGAACGATGCCAGAACCCCTATTCTGGAAATTGCCAGACAGGTTGGAATATCTGGTGCTGCCATTCATCAGCGTTTGAGGAAGCTTGAAAAATCTGGAATTATTTCTGGTTCTAAATTTGTTATCAACCCCAAGGTATTAGGGTATACAACCATGGCTTTTATTGGTATTTATTTAGATAAGGCCATGAGCAATCCAGAAGCCGTAAAACAACTTAAAAAGATTCCTGAAGTTTTAGAATGTCATTACACAACAGGAAACTGGAGCATTTTTATTAAAATACTTTGTAAAGACAACGAGCATTTAATGCAATTATTAAATAAGGACATCCAATCTATTGAAGGTGTTTCTAGAACGGAAACCTTTATTTCTTTAAATCAGCAAATAGATAGACAGATTGAAATCTAAAAACAAATAATACATATTAAAACGATAATTAAACTTATTTCACGCATATATATTACATAAATCTCGTATTTATGTGAATGCATAAAACAAACCCAAATCAACTTATATAACACAAATGTATTTTTTTAAACAATACACTTGTGTTTCACACGTAACCTAACTCTTAAAATATGAAAAACTTACACTTTATTGCACTCTTTTTATTAGCTATTAGTACCCTGTCATGTAATAGTGACGACGATTCTGGCAGCGACAATTCTCCAGCACAAGAAGCAGCATTCCAAGCCGAAATTAATGGAGGCACTTATTCGAACTATGCTTTTATAGTAGGAATTTATAATATTACGAAAGGAACAAATGGCAATACTTTAAGCATCGATATTGCAGATAGTCATGGCGAATTGGTCACTTTATTTTTAAATGGAACTGGTGGTTTTGGTAGTGGTACTGTTAAGGAGATGGGAAATATAGATTCGGATAACTTTACTAATTATATTTTGATTAGACAGAAACAACCATCAATTTCTTATTATTCTTCAAGTGGTCAGGTTACAATTACTAATAATAGAGAACACCCAGAAAAACCTGGGCATCGTTTAATTTCAGGTAATTTTAGCATGACTGCCGCATCTGTAGATGGCAACCATACCACATCCATGTCGGGATCCTTTACAGAATTGGAATATCAAGATTAACTTTACAAAGACATCTCTATAATACGTAACCTATAGAAATCGAAGTCATTTAAATAAATTACTTGTAAAAGCTTCTGAAAACTCAGAAGCTTTTTGCTTTTCGTTACGGCTCTACCCAATTAGAATAGGTGTTTCAAATAAATAGATGTCGATATAAAGTCGGCATATAATCGATATATAGACGGTATAATCACGACTTAGCTATTGGGAAGGAATAGATTTAACAAGAAGCTGAGAGGTGATAAACACGCATAAAAAAACCTTCAACGTCAAGATGCTGAAGGTTTTTTCTATTTTGAAAAGCTTATTAATCTCTAGACATAAAAATACTCAAGACATACCAGAACAATAGCATTAACGAAGCAAACAAGCCCAAAGCGGCTGGAATATAATCTTCTGTACTATATTTATTTACCAAATTAGAGGTTTGATACAAAATAGAACCCCCAGCCAATAAACACATACCTACAGAAAACCACAGTCCTAAATTAAAACCAAATAGGGTTCCTGCTATAATTAAACCAATCGCAATAAAAAAGCCAATGGTCAATCCTGTTCTTAAAAATGAAAAGTCTTTTTTAGTGACAAAAACGACGGCCGATAACCCGGTAAACAAAGCTAAGGTTACAATGGCTGCTTGATTTAAAATCTCTGGACCAGAATCCATATAATAAGCCGCAATATAAATTAAAGGCACAAAAATAAAAGCTTCGGCTAATATGTATAGGCCAAAGGCTAGATATTGTTTGTTTTTATCGGGCGATTTCATCGTCATTTTTTCAGCATAATTGGTAATAAACATAAAACCTCCTAACATGATGAGCCATCTATAACCTTCTGTCATCGAAAGCGCAAAACTCACAATGGTTTCACTTTGAAGCAATAGATATTCAAATAAAATAAATATCAAAACGCCTCCTGCCACATGCGCGTAGGTGTTTTTGTAAAAAGCAACCCTGTCCGTTTCAGAAAGTGTACTCAATAGAACTCTGGTTTCAGTGGGTGGTAATGGGTTTTGGGAATGATTCTCCATAAATCGTGTTTTTAGTTTGTTAAATGTAATAAAAAAAATAAACCGAACACTTCATAAAAAGTATTCGGTTTAAAAATAGGTATTTTAAAACTTAGTCCCTGCTGCCGCCGAACACTTGTAGAGCCCAATATAATAAGGAAGCTAAAGCGCCAATGGCTGCTACTAAATAAGTTCTTGCTGCCCATTTTAAGGCATCTTCCGATCCTTTATATTCTTCAGGAGTTACTATGTTTTTTGCTTTTAACCAAGCTAAAGCTCTATTGCTGGCATCGTATTCTACAGGAAGTGTAATAAAGCTGAAAATAGTGGCCATTCCCATAAAAATAACCCCCAAAACAGCTACGTACCAACCTAAACCGATACCTGCAGCTCCACCTAAAATCAAGCCCCCAATAATTAGCCATTGAGACATGCCAGAAGTTACGCTTACCATAGGCACCAACGTGGAACGCATGGTTAACCAACTATAAGCTTGTGCATGTTGCACAGCGTGACCACATTCGTGGGCTGCCACTGCTGCCGAAGCCGCATTTCTTTGACTATAAACAGACTCACTTAAGTTAACCGTTTTGTTTTTTGGATTGTAATGATCCGTAAGTTGTCCAGGAGTTGAAATAACTTCCACATCATAAATGCCGTTATCCGAAAGCATTTTCTCAGCAATTTCTTTGCCGCTCATGCCATTTCTTAATTGTACTTTAGAATAGAAGGCGAATTTCTTTTTCAATTTATTGCTCACTAACCAACTTACAAGCGCGATGGCTCCAATTAATATATAATATCCAATCATTTTTATTCTGTTTTTAAAAGATAAAGTTATATGACATATTGCAAATAGTACGCCAAATGTATGTTAAGAAATTTTGTCATAGATAAAATGTCATTGTTTAATTTATTAACCAATTAGCCATTTAAGATGAATGATTGCTATCAAGTAATATCAGGTTTTCTGACTAACTTTTTTGTGATGAACCATCTCTAGATTATGACCTGTCATTTTTTATGATGGGATTCCTGCGTTCGCAGGAATTCTACCCAACAATATTCACAATCTTTCCAGGAACTATAATCACTTTTTTAGGTTCACGACCTTGTAATTGTTCTTTGGTTTTTTCGTGGGACATAACCATTTTTTCAATATCCTCTTTACTCATATCCATTGGTATTTCTAAAGTAAAACGCATTTTACCGTTGAAAGAAATGGGATAGTTTTTAGAGCTTTCTACCAAATGACTCGCATCAAAAACTGGAAAAGTAGCTGTTGATATAGACTTATTATTTCCTAATTGATGCCATAATTCCTCTGCAATATGTGGTGCATAAGGCGACAATAAAATCAATAAAGGTTCTAGTACTTCTTTACTGGTACATTTTTGAGCAGTTAATTCATTCACTGCAATCATAAAGGTAGAAACTGAGGTATTAAAAGAAAAACTCTCAATGTCTTCTTCTACTTTTTTAATGGTTTTATGAAGTGTTTTGAAAGCCTCCCCTAAGTCTTCCGAAGGAGAGGAATTAGCAACGTAAAAACTGCCGTTTTCACCTTGATGGTATAATTTCCATAATTTTTTAAGAAAGCCATGTACACCCGATATTCCAGCGGTATTCCATGGTTTGTATTGTTCTAATGGTCCAAGAAACATTTCGTAGAGACGTAAACTGTCTGCGCCATATTGCTCACAAATACTATCCGGATTAACCACGTTGTATTTGGATTTTGACATTTTTTCGACTTCGCGACCTACTTTATATACATCGTTTTCTCCTTCAATTATCTTTCCGTTCTCTCCTATAAAAATGGCGTCTTTATAATCTTCTCCAAATTCTCCATCGGTCTTTAAACCATCTATGTCTAATTCATCAGATGCATTAACATATTCCACTTTTACATGAATTGGCAAGGGTACAACTATTACATTCTCTAATTTATCTGCATTTGGTAATCCTGCTATTTTAGCAAGTTTGCCTTTTAGCTCTATCAGGTATTCTTTATTCGAAGCTAAATCTCCTTTAGAGATGAATTCTGAATGAGAAATATAGATGTTTTTTAATTTTTTAATTACTGGGCCCAATGTTTTTTCATCTTCTTTCGGATGGGCAAACATATAGCTCAAGCGATAAACAAAAGCGCTCGTTCCCAAAATCATCCCTTGGTTTATCAACTTTTTAAAAGGTTCTCCAACATGAACAAAGCCTCTATCTTTCATGAATTTTACCCAAAAACGCGAGTATAATAAATGTCCTGTAGCGTGTTCACTTCCTCCAATATATAAATCGACATTCTCCCAATATTTAAGTGCTTCTTCACTTGCAAATTCTTGGTCATTATTGGCGTCCATATATCTAAAGAAATACCAAGAACTTCCGGCCCAACCTGGCATGGTATTGAGTTCTAAAGGAAATACAGTGGTATTGTTTATCTTCGTGTTAGCAACCACAGCATTGGTTTCTGTACACCAGGCCCAAACATCTGCTCGTCCTAAAGGTGGCTCACCAGTTTCGGTTGGTAAATATTTTTCTACGTCTGGTAAACGAATAGGCAGATGTGCTTTATCAATCATTTGTGGCATACCATTTACGTAATAGACTGGAAATGGTTCTCCCCAATAACGCTGTCTGGAAAACACCGCATCACGCAATCTGTAATTGGTCTTGCCTTCGCCTTGCCCTAAGTTTTCTAATTCAAAAATAGCACGTTTGGTGGCTTCTTTATAAGTCATGCCATTTAGGAAGTCTGAATTGGCAATCACCGTATTTTCTTTGTCTGAAAAAGCTTCTTTAGAAATATCTACGCCTTCAAAAATATTGGGAATAGGAATATTAAAATGTTTGGCAAAGTCGTAATCACGTTGATCACCACAAGGCACAGACATGACAGCTCCAGTTCCGTAACCAGCTAATACGTAATCGCCAATCCAAATTGGAATAGGTTCTTTACTAAACAGATGTTCGGCATAAGCCCCTGTAAATACACCCGAAATGGTTTTTACATCGGCCATTCTATCGCGTTCGCTACGTTTTGCAGTGGCTTGGATATAAGCTTCTACTTCGGCTTTTTGTTCTGGAGTGGTTATTTTAGAAACTAAATCGTGTTCAGGCGCCAAGGTCATAAATGAAACCCCAAAAATGGTATCAGGTCTCGTTGTAAACACTTCAATGATTTCGTCGTGATTATTTACTTGAAAAGATACGGAAGCACCTACCGATTTACCAATCCAATTTCTCTGACTTTCTTTTAAAGAATCCGTCCAATCAATGGTATCTAAACCTTGCAACAATCTTTCAGCATAGGCTGAAATTCGCATAGACCATTGAGTCATTTTTTTTCTAATTACCGAATGACCGCCACGTTCTGAAACGCCATTGACAATTTCGTCGTTGGCCAAAACAGTTCCTAAAGCTGGACACCAATTGACTTCAGTTTTTGCTAAATAGGTTAATCTATATTTTAAAAGAATTTCCTGTTGTTGTTCTGAAGAAAAACCGTTCCAAGCTTCAGCTGTGAAGGCTTCAATATGATCATCGCAAACGGCGTTTACGTGGGCGTTTCCTTCCGAAGAAAACTTAGAGATTAAGGTGTTAATATGTTCTGCTTTATTAGAATCGGTGTTATACCAAGACTCGAATAATTGAATGAATATCCATTGGGTCCATTTGTAATAATTAGGATCGGAGGTTCGTACTTCGCGGCTCCAATCGAAAGAAAAACCAATTTGATCTAATTGTCTTCTATAGGTTTTGATGTTCTCTTCGGTAGTAAGCGCAGGATGTTGTCCTGTTTGAATGGCATACTGTTCTGCTGGCAATCCAAAACTATCATATCCTTGCGGATGCAACACATTAAAACCTTTATGACGTTTGTAGCGCGCATAAATATCGGAAGCAATATAGCCTAGTGGATGCCCAACATGCAAGCCTGCTCCACTTGGATAAGGGAACATATCGAGCACGTAGTATTTAGGTTTGTCGCTATTGTTTTCGGCATGAAACGTTTTGTTTTCTGCCCAATATTTTTGCCACTTGGCTTCAATGTCGTTGAAATGGTAATTCATATTCAGTTTTTTACGTCATTTTTTGTTCGCAAAGCCTTAAATACGCAAAGAAATAGATTTAAAATTGCTTTGCGACTTAGCGTCTTTGCGAGAATAATTGGATAGACGCCTAATTTAATGCGCAAATTTAAACTTATTATAAGAATATTGAAAGTTTAAACGTTTTAAACCACAAGAGAATAGAATTCTTTTATATTTTTACATCATTAACAAAACATCTATGAGTTCATCTTTTGAAAATTATCAAAAACGCAGATTGATATCCTCTTATTTTTCGGTGGTATTAAGCATTGCTTTAGTCTTGTTTTTATTGGGTTTGCTTGGCTTGTTGATTTTGAATGCCAAAAAAGTGTCCGATCATTTTAAAGAACAAGTGGTCGTTACCATTTATCTAAAAGAACTTGCTAAAGACGTGGAGATTAAACAGCTTGAAAAAAGCTTGGCGCTTTCAGAATATGTAAAATCTACCGAGTTTGTATCCAAAGAACAGGCTGCAGAATCTATGAAGGCGGAAAACGGAGAGGATTTTATGGACTTTCTTGGGTATAATCCCTTACAAAATTCCATTGATGTGCATTTAAAAGCCGATTTTGTTACTTCGGAACATTTAGAAACCATTAAAGAAGAAGCGCTTTCTAAAAATTTCGTGGATGAAGTTAGATATGATAACGACTTGGTGACTTTAATGAACAATAACGTAAAGAAAATTAGTTTTTGGGTCCTGGTATTAAGCGGTGTTTTTACCCTAATTGCTGTGCTGCTAATTAATAGTTCCATCAGATTGTCTGTTTACTCCAAGCGTTTCACGATTAAAACCATGCAAATGGTGGGGGCAACAAAACAATTTATTAGACGACCTTTTGTGTGGAAAAGTGTGCGTTTAGGAATTGTTGGAGCCTTTGTAGCCTTAGTTGGTGTAGCCATTGTGCTCTATTATTTAAATGAAACATTCCCGGAATTAAACTTATTGCAAAGTCCCGTTTTAATTGGTGTTTTGTTTGTTGGAATCTTTTTATTGGGCATTGTTATTACTTGGATCAGTACGTTTATTGCTACACAACGTTTCTTGAATTTAAAAACAGATCAACTTTATTATTAATTCAAAATTCAAGGATTAAAGTTTCGAATGGGAACGAAGTATCAACCATTTTTAGAAACTGTTAACGTTAAAGTTTAAATAAAACTGTTACTTTGCAGCTTCTAATTTTATGGAGTTAAATTAAAAATCATGGGAGAAAAAAAACGTAAGGAACACGTAGGAAATACCTTTGTCTTCGGAAAGAAAAACTATAAATTCATGCTTATTGGACTTGCGTTTATAGCTGTTGGTTTTATTTTAATGTCCGGTGGAGGAAGTGACGACCCAAATGTTTTTAGCCCAGATATCTTTAGTTTTAGACGCATTAGGTTGGCTCCAACTTTGGTCCTTATTGGTTTTGGAATTCAAGTCTATGCTATTTTATTGAAATCCAAGAAAGACGAAAATTCAAAACAATAATTTCAAAGACTTACTATATCTCATCAAATTCTTTTAAAAATAGAGTTTGCTACCTAACTATCGACTTTTTTATACATGGATTTATTAGACGCTATTATTCTCGCAATTATTGAAGGAATTACCGAGTATTTACCAGTATCTTCAACAGGACACATGATAATTGCCTCGTCGTTTATGGATATTGCAAGCGAACCTTTCACCAAACTTTTTACCATAGTCATTCAACTAGGCGCCATTTTAGCCGTTGTGGTTTTATATTGGAAACGCTTTTTTCAAAGTCTCGATTTTTACTTCAAATTATTAGTGGCCTTTATTCCAGCAGTTATTCTTGGTCTGTTATTAAATGATGTGATTGACGATCTTTTGGAAAGTCCGTTAACAGTTGCCATTTCTTTAATTATTGGAGGTTTTATCTTGTTAAAAGTGGACGATTGGTTTGCTTCAAATGAAATAGAAGATAAAGAAAATCCTACGGCTCATACAGAAATTAGTTATGCCACAGCCTTAAAAATTGGATTTTTTCAGTGTTTGGCCATGATTCCTGGAACTTCTAGAAGTGGGGCATCCATTGTGGGAGGGATGACTCAAAAATTAAACAGAAAAACAGCTGCGGAGTTTTCATTTTTCCTAGCAGTGCCTACCATGTTTGGCGCTACTGCAAAAAAACTATACGATTATTACCAAGCTGGATTTGAATTAAATAGCGACCAGATTAATTATTTAATTCTTGGAAACGTGATTGCTTTTGTGGTTTCTTTAATTGCAATTAAATCGTTTATAGATTATTTAAGTAAAAAAGGATTTAAGATTTTTGGCTATTATAGAATTGTGTTAGGTGTCGCCTTATTTGTTATCCATTACTTTATTTATAGCCTAACAACCATTTAAATGCACACAGCCGAAGACTATCTTTCCGGACAAGTTTTATTAATAGACAAACCCTTAAATTGGACATCCTTTCAGGCAGTGAATAAGCTTCGTTGGGAAATACGTCACGCCTTCAACATTAAAAAAATTAAAGTTGGTCATGCAGGTACTTTAGATCCACTTGCTACAGGATTATTAATTATTTGTACGGGAAAAATGACCAAGCAAATAGATACCTTTCAAGGACAAGACAAAGAATATACAGGAACGCTTGTTTTAGGAAGCACGACGCCTTCATTCGATTTGGAGACCGAGATAAACGAAACGTTTCCCACAGCACATATTACAGAAAAAAACATTCACGAAGCTACCCAGCAATTTATTGGCGAGATTGACCAATATCCTCCAGTTTTTTCAGCCATTAAAAAAGATGGAAAACGCTTATATGAATTTGCTAGAGCAGGGGAGGATGTTGAAATAAAATCAAGAAAGATTTCTATTTCAGAGTTTGAAATTACAGGTATTGATAAAAACGAAGTTCATTTTAGAGTGGTTTGTAGTAAAGGCACGTATATACGTTCTTTAGCAAACGATTTTGGGAAGGTATTGAACTCTGGCTCTCATTTATCAGCTCTAAGACGTACAAAGATTGGCAATTTTCATGTAGATAATGCCTGGAGTCCAGAAGCTTTTATCGAAAGCCTAACAACCAAATAATGCTATTTTTCGTATATTAGTCACATGAGGTATAAGCACTTAATTCCAACAATAGATTTGTCTCATATCATAGACAAAATATTGAACATAACAGACAAGCAAAAGGCGCTTTTAATTACTTGCTTGTTTGCTGGAACTGTTGTGCTTACCTTATTCAGTTTTCATATTAAAAAACAAAATGAATTAATATCGGAAAGCTATTATTTATTAGAACCCGAAGAGCCAAAAACTCCTGAAGAACTTGAAGCCGAAAAATTGGCCGAGACTGAAGCTGTTGAAAAACAAACTTCTGAAACTAATAAAGCTTATAACGAAACCCAGGATTATAAGACCTTCGCACAAGCCTATCAGCCTATAGCGCCGCCACAAGATTATGTGCCAACTCCTTCAGAGAATCTTTCGGAAAACGAAACTTCTGAGCCTAGTTCTGCAAATGCTTCCTCAGAAATTGATGAGGATGTGATGTCTTCTTACAGTAACGTAAACGAGATTTTAAACAGAAGCAAACCAAGCGCTAGCAGCCAATCTGTTAATAAAAAAAGTAGCATGCACTATTCCTTGGTTAACAGAACGCATGAATATTTGCCCACGCCTATTTACTTATGTGAAGAAGGTGGAAAAATAATTATCAATATCACGGTAAATGCTTCTGGTTTGGTTACAAATGCCATTGTAAATGCTGCCTCTTCAACTTCTAAAAATGAATGCTTAAAAGAGCATGCCTTAAACTATGCCAAAGATGCTAGATTTAGTACGGATGCTTCAAAACCTTCACAAATTGGTACGATTACCTTTTATTTTGAAGGGAAACAATAGAGAAAATCTTCAACAGCTTATTTTTTAGATAAAACGATAGAAGCACTTCGTGAAATTATTTTAGGTCTTACAAAATCATTGGTTTTCTAATTTCACCTGAGCTAAAACTATCTGAATAGACAGTCCAGACCACTCAAAACCCCACCTGAACGCATTCGGGCAGGGCAAAGTAATTTAAAAATCCTTTGGTAGGGCCTTCGGGGAATAATTTTGATTACACTGAAACCGTGAGCAGATTCATTAAATCGCTAATCACGCTTTGACCTTTGTCTTTATTATACCATTGTTGCAATTGCTCCTTAATCTCTGGAGTAACCTCTTTATGCTTCGCCATATAATCTGAAACTAATTTTGTGGCTTCCGCAGGTCTTGGACCAAACGAATGAATCACGTTTTTGGTGGCGTCGTCTATGATAATCAACTTAGGAATAGACTTTCCGCCATTGGTTAAAAACTTATTCATTAAAGCTTCGTTTTCATCACGAAGCACCACTCTAAAGTTGATGTTTTCGTTTAATTCCGCCATTTTATTAAATACAGGAATTACATGGGCAGCATCGCCACACCAGCTTTCAGAAAGCACCAACCACGTTTGTTTGGCGTCTAAATTGTTGAGGTCTTCTTTGGTGTTGTCTGATACCTTTAGGGTTTTATCCCAACGTCTCATACGTTGATCGTTTAACTTGGTATATTCTACCATGTCTGGGCTTTTATCACTTCCAGTGGTTGATTCGTTTTCCACCAACTGTGTCATTAATTCCCGGTATTCTTGGTAAGATAGGCTCTTAGCCAAACTATCTTTTATTATTTGATCCATAGTTTTTAAATATATACTTGCAAAAATAAGAGGTTCCTCTTATTTGAGTTATGATTTATGTCATATCTATGTCTATCTTTATGGTAGAAACTTACAATTATTAAAACTTATGGAAAAACATAGATGTGGTTGGTGTGTTGGAGACGATTTATATGAAGCCTATCACGACCTAGAATGGGGTGTTCCAGTTAAAGATGATGCCATTTTGTTTGAATTTTTAATCCTTGAGACGTTTCAAGCAGGTTTAAGCTGGATTACCATTTTGCGTAAACGTGAAAATTTCAAGAAGGCTTTTGATAATTTTGATTATAGGAAAATAGCTAATTACAAGCAGGACAAGATTGATAGCCTTTTGCAAGATGCCGGCATTATTAGAAACAAGTTGAAGGTGAACTCAGCGGTTACAAATGCCAAATTATTTATGGAAATCCAGGAAGAGTTTGGTAGTTTTAGTAATTACGTATGGAGGTTTGTGGATGGAAAACCTATAAAAAATGAAGTAGTAAATTATAAAGAAGTTCCAGCAACCACCAAGGAATCGGATGCGTTGAGCAAGGATTTAAAAAAACGAGGGTTTAAGTTTGTTGGCTCCACGGTTATGTATGCACACATGCAGGCTACAGGCATGGTAAACGACCATGAAGTTGGATGTTTTAGATATGGGGAAGTTGGTAATAATTATTGATTGACTATTAACTATTGACGATTGTTGATTGACAAATTAAGGATTGATGTGTTTTAAAAAAGTGGCTCTAGACATGTTCTCTGCTCCCAAACTTGCCAAATGGTTTGTATAAACCTGACAGTCTATTAATTTATAATTTGTGTTTTGAATGAAGCTGATAAATCCAGCTTTGCTGGCATTACTGACTTTTGTAAACATGCTTTCTCCACAAAACACCCCATTGTCTAGATCGACCCCATAAAAACCTGCAACTAAATTATCGTCTTGCCAAACCTCTATAGATTTTGCCAAGCCTTGCTCATGTAATTTAATATAACCATCAATCATGCTAGTGGTAATCCAAGTGCCTGGTTGACCTTCTCTTTTTGCTTTTGAGCATTCGGTAATGACCGTTTTAAAATCTTGGTTTATGGTTACTGTAAAATCGCAATTCCTTAAAACTTGTTTCATGCTTTTAGACACTTTTAATTTCTCTGGAAAAAGTACAAATCTAGGATCTGGAGACCACCATAAAATGGGTTGCCCAGTTTCAAACCAAGGAAAAACACCACTTTTGTATGCCAGAACCAATCGTTCTACAGAAAGGTCGCCACCAACAGCCAGCAAGCCGTCAGGATCTGCTTCATGGACTTCTGGGAAGCTCAATTTTGATGTTAAGTAGGATATCATATGTTCGTGCGATAAAAAAACCCCAACGTTTTCACATTGAGGCTAAATATATAAGTTTTCACATTCTTAAGAATGTCAACTATTACCTAAAATGGTAAATCGTCGTGATCTTCTTCATTTAAATCGTTAGCTGGCTCAAAAGCATCAGCTGGTGGCATTGGAGGCATTCCTTGACCTGAAGCTCCTTCTTGTGCTGCTTCAATTCTCCAACCTTGGATGGAATTAAAATACTTTATTTCTCCTTGAGGGTTTGCCCACTCTCTTCCACGTAAATTGATGCTAATTTTCACTTGTTGCCCCACTTGAAAATTATTTAATAAATCGCATTTATCTTGAACAAACTCGATCATAATATGTTGTGGGTATTGTTCTTCTGTAGTTACAACCACTTCACGTTTTCTAAACCCATTAGTTCCAAAGGTTTGTGTGTCTCCTACTAATTTAATTTTTCCTTGTACTTCCATGACTTAATTTAATTTAACATTTAATATTCCCAAAACAGGAATTTACTACTTTATTTTATGATAATAATATTTTCCAAGCACTTTGTATGTCGCCAAAGCTGAGATAGTTATGTGCTAATTTATGTTTTTCTCGATGTGAGGCCGTTTTAATATTTGGATAACGCTGACTTACGGTTTCTAAAAACTTCTCAATCTCTTCGTTTGTAGGTAAAGCATTTACATTGCCCAACATGCCTAGATCATTTCCAGTTAAAATCATGCTGTTTCTTATGTCTTCTGGAAAGTTATCCACCCCAATCCCTAAACTTGTTAGCGGTTTAGGTAATTCAAAAAAACCATTTCTGGCACGGCTGTAATAATTTCCGCCAGCACGAGCAACCAAATCTATTTTTTCTTGATCGATAATTCCTTCATCATCCAAAATTTCAGGATCAATATGTAATTTAACAACTTCGCAAATTATTAAATTTCCTGCACCTCCTTCAGTACCTAGAGTTATAATTTCCTTGACAATACACTCAAATTGAACAGGAGATTCGGCCACTCTAAATGGTTTTACCAAATCCGATTTTAACATGGTCAATCCAGCCTTATCGAATTCGTTAACACTCTCTGGATATTCCGTGCTACTTAATGAGGCTTGATGTACCATATCGTAGTTCACCACATTAATAACAACCTCCATAGTTGCTTTTACATTTTCTAAGGTATGTTTTGTAGTATTATTTCTAACCCTACGGGCAGGCGAAAATATTAAAATTGGCGGATTTGCACTAAATACATTAAAAAAACTAAATGGCGATAGGTTCGGGTTTCCATCCTTATCTAGAGTGCTGGCAAAGGCTATTGGTCTGGGTGACACAGCACTTAACAAATATCCATGTAATTTTGCAACCGATAATTCTTTAGGCTCGAAAGATGTCATTTATCATTTTTTGTTTGCACAAAACTAACCATTTTTTTAGTTAATTTTCCTAAAAAACCATGCTTAGTTTCTAACATTTTAATACCCATTTATCATTTTTTAGGGTCATTTACGGATAATACTAAATTTATTTGTTTTTACTTACACAATAATATTTATAGATTTTAGATTATATTTCAAAATAAAATACATTTTATGCTTTTTAATAAACACAGAAATCTTAGCAGATGGATTATTGTTGTGGCTTCGTTTGGTATTATTTCCCTTATTTTATGGAACACCTATGTGTTTTTTCAGAAATTTAAAGTCGAGGAGCAATCCAAAATGGATATTTGGGCAGCTGCTCATCAAGAAATAAATTCCAATCCTTTAGATGAAAATGTCAATCCTTTAGTGGATAAAGTGTTTACTTCTGAAATTACAAACCCCATGTTTGTATATAATAACGGAAGTGTTTTGCTTTCAAATAATATAGATGAAGTCAAGCTAAAAAACAATAGGGCCATTGAGAGGCTCATCAATCAGTTTTCCCAAGAAAACAAACCTATTGTTATTTCGTACGAAGATAGCGAAACCAAAGAAACGGTAGTTTATGGAACCTTGTATTATGGAAACTCTGTGGTTTTGAATAAGCTAAAGTACTACCCTTTGGCTTTGTTGCTGATTATATTTTTATTTGGGGCTGTGGCGTATTTCTTTTATAGAAGTTCCAAGATTGCTGCACAAAATAAATTGTGGTCTGGTATGGCTAAAGAAACAGCACATCAAATTGGAACGCCATTATCTTCGCTTATTGGGTGGGCGGAAATATTGAAATCTGAAAACACAAATCCGGAATATATTGTAGAGATCGAAAAAGACATTAGTAGATTACAAACCATCACAGAACGTTTTAGTAAAATAGGTTCGCTTCCTACTTTGGAAAAAGTGGATATTGTAAAAGAAACCATCGATTCTTATGATTATTTAAAAGCAAGAAGTTCTAAGTTGATTGACTTTGAGCTTATTGCGGTTTCTGAAGAAATTTATGTAAATTTAAACAAACAGCTTTTTAGTTGGACCATCGAAAATTTAGTGAAAAATTCTATCGATGCCATGAGAGGGAAGGGCAAGCTAACGGTTGAAATATTACAGTTGGAAAACAACGTAAAAATAAATGTGAGCGATACTGGAAAAGGACTTTCAAAAAAGCAATTTAATGTTATCTTTGAACCCGGTTACACGACCAAAAAGAGAGGTTGGGGTTTAGGGCTTTCGCTGGCTAAACGTATTATTGAAGAATTTCACGATGGTAAAATTAAAGTATTACATTCTGAAATTGGCAAAGGGACAACCATGCAAATTTCAATGAAAACGGTTTAAATTATGGAAGAGAGGTTTATTACTATTAAGGAGGTGGCATTAATCAACAATTGTCCAGAGTGCTACAATACGACTGGCTTGCAATTAACATTTAAACAAAAGTTTGTTGAAACTAAATTTTATAGATCCATTACTAAAGAAACCACACATCAATTGGAGTGCAATACCTGTCATACCAGTATTTATCCAGTAAGATGGACGGACGATATAGAGCGCGTTTTTAATTATCACCAAAAAGCATTTACTCCAAAAACGCCCTCATTTAAATTGAAAAGGGCCGCTTGGTTGGTCATATTCGGCGTTTTAATTTTTATCCTGCTTGTTATTGGAATTGCCGTTGTGCCTAATATTTTATAAATAGGCTTTAATAGCTTTTACAGTGTCTTCAAAATCCTTTGCAGTAAGAGACGCCTTCGTAAGAAATCTAATATCTTCCATAGAGTTTAACGGAATGAGGTGCACATGCACATGTGGTACTTCCAAGCCAACAACGGTTAATCCAACGCGTTTGCATGGAATGGCTTTTCCTATGGCCACGGCTACTTTTCTAGAAAAGGACATCAATCTGATATAGGTCTCTTCATCTAAATCGAAAATTTTATCGACTTCCTTTTTTGGTATACAAAGCGTATGTCCGTTAGCATTCGGATGGATATCTAAAAAAGCTAAAAACTCATCGGTTTCAGCAATTTTATACGCAGGTAATTCTCCAGAGATAATTTTTGAAAATATAGATGCCATAATATAATAAGGTGTTTAGGTAAATATAAAAAGATTCCTGTTTTACGGGAATCTTTTTAGTAATAATTTATAAGTTGTTTTGTGACCAAATGAGTATGGGTTATCTGGAAATTTCCAAAATATCGAATTTCAACACCCCATTTGGTACTTGTATTTCGGCTACATCACCAACAGATTTTCCCAGCAAACCTTTTCCAATAGGGGAGTTTACAGAAATTTTTCCTGAGGCCAAATCGGCTTCTCCGTCTGCCACCAAAGTATAAGTCATTTCCATTCCGTTGGTTTGGTTTTTGATCTTTACTATAGAAAGCACTAGAATTTTAGATTGATCTAATTGCGACTCGTCTATCAAGCGTGCTCCAGCAAGTGTTCCTTCAAGTTTCGAAATTTTCATTTCAAGCATGCCTTGCGCTTCTTTGGCAGCATCGTATTCGGCATTTTCACTTAAGTCGCCTTTATCCCTCGCTTCTCCAATAGCACGAGAGGCTTTTGGACGCTCTATATCTTTTAATATTCTTAATTCTTCTCTTAGCTTTTTTAAACCTTCTACGGTGTAATAAGATACTTTACTCATAACTTCATCGTTTATATATTATAAATATCCCGAAGCACACTCCTACATCCTAGAAGAAACCGTTCGGGAATAACGCAAAAAATCCCGTTCTCACGAGATTGAAATACAAATATACAAAATATTTAACTGTGTTTACTTTTTGTTGTAAATTGTAAACGAAAATTTAACGAATAAATGAATCGCATTTTACATAGCATCTTAGTAGCTTTTATAGTTTTCTCTTGTAGTAAGAGTGATGATGGGGATAGAGACAATCCAAACATTCCAAACATTGGCTTTAATACTGGAAATCTAGTAAACACTAATTTACCGCAATACAGCAATTTAAAATATGCCAACAACTGGGTTGTTTTAAACAATAATTATGGTATTAATGGGGTGATTTTATTTTATGCCGGAGGTTCTAATTATAGTGCTTTTGAACGAAGTGATCCAAACCACCCTTTAAGTGCGTGCTCTACCTTAACAGTGGAAGGTGTTGTTGCTACCTGTAACTGCGACGATGGCAATAGTTATGAAATTTTAAATGGCATTGGACAAACGGGAACCACGGGACATTATGCCCTAAAACGTTATTATGTTGAAGTTGCGGGCAATATTATTCGGGTTTACAACAATTAAAAAGAAGTATTTTCTTGCCCTAGAGCTGTGTAATAATAGTGATTGATTTTATAGTATTACAAGGCCATTAAATTACAACCTCTTATATCCGAGTTGTCAAACCGTCCAATTATTTCAAACGAACCATCGTTATGCACGCGACCTAAATCTTGTGTAGCTATAAACGAGCAGGAATTTACATTGGCTAAATCAATAATATTAATCCCACCAGTTTTGTTATTTTCCAATATGCTAAGAGCATCTTCGGTGTCTCTTGTAAAAATCTTCATGCTTTTTGCGCATTCAAAAATACCATGACCTTTGGAATAAGCCTGACTTAGTAATTCTGTCATACCATATTCGCTATGGATTTCTTCTATACCAAACCCTTCTTTTAATATGGCGTGAAGTTCTTCTCTTACAAGCTCTTTTCGTCTTCCTTTCATGCCTCCAGTTTCCATAACAATTGTGTTCTTTAATTGAAATTTATGAGACTCTACTAAATCTAAAAGCGCAAAACTTACCCCAATTAATAACACTTTCTCACCCTTATTTTCTAATTCGATTAAGGTGTCTTTTAATTCTGAAAGATTGTCTAAATAAAACCCACTTTTCGGTTTGTTAGTTTGCTTTATTAAAGCATCTACCATATAAATTAAAGAAGAGCCATCACGCTCTAAATAACTAGGTAATAAAGCTAGAATGGTATAATCTTCCACTCTGCCATAGAACTGCTTAAATCCTTCATTAAAACTCTCTTCGTAAACCCTTAAATCGGTTATCAAGTGTTTACTAGTTATACTTCCCGTTGTTCCGGAGCTAGAAAATTTTTTTTCAATACTTTTTTTTGAGCTTAGAATATCATGGCTTTTAAAAAACTCAATGGGAAGAAAAGGGATATCTTCCAAAGATGTAATATCACTTGGGTTTTTATAGAGCAAATCGCAAAAAGAACGATACACAGTATTGTTTTCAAATTGAAATTTAAAGACTTGAAAAGCAATTTTCTCAAATTCCATTTCGCTGTTTATACTGAATATGTCTGCTGTATTTATCATAAAAACTCAATCTACTTGCAAAAGTATGTAAAATAAAAAAGCGTTACCAATTTTGATAACGCTTTTAAATTTTCTTATTAAAAAGGCTTATTTAATAACCAACTTTTTGGTTGTTATTTTACCGTTTTGAGACATGTTCATAATATAAACACCAGCTGTTAACTTAGAAACATTAAGTCTGTTGTTGTTTACAGAATTAGATAATACTTGTTTTCCAAGAATATCAAAAACAGTAACATTAATAGCTTCGTTAGATTTGCTAGTAATATTTACATAACCGTTAGTTACTGGGTTTGGGAATACAGAAAAATCTAAAGTTTTATTTTTGTTCACTGAAATTGTTTCACCGAATTCTGACCAAACAACAGTGTCAACAATAACTTGTCTCGATGTAGTATTTGTAATTTCAATTAAAACATCACCTGAAACATTAATTCCAGATACAGTAAAAATATGTTCGTCATAATCATTAAAAACTTCCGATACTCCATAAGAAGTGCCATTTACAAATAATTCAACTTGTCTGTCACCATTTCCAGTAAAGCCTTTATATAATTTCATAGTAACTGCTCCAACACCATTTGCTCCTGATTGAGCAGATATTGCACTAGCGTCAGCTACTCTTCTTAGTAGAATGGCTTTCCCATCTATTCCAGATCCGTTAGCATCACCGTTTTCATCTCTACACGCAGTATAATTCCAAGTCACATTATTATCTCCAACAAAACTCCCGGTAGAATAACTAGATGTCAAATTGTGATTAGTAAAAGTTTCTGTGCCTTGAGCAAATGCTCCACTTGAGAGAAGGCAAAAAGTAAATAATAAAAAGTAAAGTTTTTTCATAAGTAATTGTTTGAGGTTGTTTTTTTAAAATAATCAGCAAATGTATCATAAAAAAAAGACTAACAAATATGTTAGTCTTTTTAATTTTTAGAAAAATTCTAAACTTATTTAACCACTAATTTCTTAGAGATGGTTTGTCCGTTTTGAGAAATTTTCATGATGTAAACTCCAGAAGTTAATGTAGAAACATTAAGTCTGTTATTGTTTACAGTATTATTTAAAACTTGTTTTCCAAGAATGTCGTAAACAGCTACTTGAATCACCTCGTTTGTTTTGCTTGTAATGTTTACAAAGCCATTAGATGTTGGGTTTGGATATAAGTTAAAAGAATTAGAGTTATAGCTATTCACACTTAATGGTCCAGCAATATCACTAGCGTATCTTGGGAGAATTTGATATGTTGAATTAAATTCACCACCTAAACCAGTAATGCTTGAAACAACTGTAGGAATTGTAGATCCAATTAAATCTTCATCTCCAAATGTAGCTCTACATACAGTAACATCTGATCCATCTGCTACGTTATAATCTGTGTTATCAACAAACACTCCTGTGTCTTGAAAAGTTACATTATTTAAAGCAATTAATCTACTTTCGTAGTTTTCTCCGTTTGTTAAAAATTCAGAAACACTAATAACAATTGGATTTAATGTGTTGCCTGTTGAAGAAGCAGTTGCTAAGTTTTCAGATGGAAGAAATTGAAATATTCCATTGTATTCAGTAAGTTGACCTTTTAATCCAGTTAAACCGTCCCCAATATTGAAAGTTGTGGTCAATGTACCAGCAACGTCATCAATTAAAATTCCAGCTCCATTATCTTGAATATATTTCTGATTTCTATTGTTTTCTGTAACCATATAGGAGATGATAACTTCACCAGTTAATTCATATAATTCGCCAGTAGTACCCGCTCTTAAAGCTGTTAAGTCAGCTACTTGAGTTATAGATGCTACACTAAATGTAATAGTATCTGTAGCTAACGTTCCTGTACCGTTTACTAAGTCGGCCGTAACTGTATAAGTTTGACCATCTGCTGTAGAAACGGCAAATGGGCTTGTAGCATTAGTAGTAGGAGTTCCGTTTACAGTTAGCGTTACACTTTCACCACCTGAAAGGTTGGCTGTAGAAAACTCAATGTTTATTGTTGTCGTTCCAGGTGCTAATGTTGCACCATTACTAGGACTTGTAATTGTAACAGAGGGATTTGTACTTCCTGTTGTTGAGTATACACCAACACCACCTATTAGTGTTTCAAAAGTATCAGCACCACCTTGGCATGTTCCTAATCCATCTAAAGCGCCTGCGCCAGCAAAGCTCCAATTAGAAGCTACAAAACCAGCATCAGGTCCAGTTCCATTAACTCTAGTTGCATAAGAATCCATGTATTCCCAAGCCTCTCCAGTACCATCAACTGAATCGACACCATATTGATCAATAACTGTTCCATCAGCAGTTAGAACAATTCTAACTCTATCATCACCATTTAAATTCATAGTGTTTGAAGCTACTGTGTTTGTTGGGTCTATAGAAGGAAATTCAGTAGCTAAGGCATCTGCACTACCAGAAGTAGTTACGTAAACAAAACCATTTGTAACAGTTCCTAAAGTAGATAAATCTTGCGAGTTACCCCATGTGGTATTAGCATTCGTTTGATTTTCTAAACTATATAAAGAAAAGTCAACAGTGCCGTTTGCGTAAATTTCTAATAATTTTGGATTTCCTCCAGAGCAATCACCATCAACAATTGCGGTGATAATTGGCGATTGTCCATAAGAGACAAGCCCAATAAATGTAAATAATAAAAAGTAAATTTTTTTCATAATTGATTGTTTGTATAAAATTAATAGGATAACAAAGATAAGAATTTATTGACTAAAAAAAATTAGAATAGCTAATTAATTAGCTATTTTACAATATGATAACATATTATAAACAATTACCTAACAATTAGCTTTCTAGTTGAAGAAACATTGTTTTCGGTAAT
>Ga0209075_1001218_pt1 | contig 24565 bp, 18 predicted proteins | sample Stecom2011_FD_187523 | JGI IMG/M metagenome (GOLD analysis project Ga0209075, IMG submission 187523) | Agricultural soil microbial communities from Utah to study Nitrogen management - Steer compost 2011 (SPAdes) (version 2) | ecosystem: Environmental > Terrestrial > Soil > Agricultural land...
GGCCCCGAAGACATCCTCGCCTGCGACGCCATCATCCTCGGCACCACCGAAAACCTTGGCTACATGTCCGGCGCCCTCAAAGACTTCTTCGACCGAAGCTACTACCCCTGCCTGGAGAAAACCCAGGGCCTGCCCTTTGCCTACTACATCCGCGCCGGCCACGACGGCACCGGCACCCGCCGCGCCATCGACAGCATCACCACCGGCTTACGCTGGAAGCGGGTACAGGAACCTCTGCTATGCAGGGGAGATTACACGGATGAATTTGATCAGCAGTGCGAGGAGCTGGGCATGTACGTGGCGGCCAGCCTGGATGCGGGCCTGATCTGATCAGCTGGCAAAACGGTTGTAGAAACCTTCAATCCGGGACAAGGCATTATCCATCGCCCGTGAGTAGCCTTTCTTGTCGAGACAGTAACTGAACTGAAGGCTGACACGGTAACCGGTCTGAAAAGGCTGACACGAGACCACACAGGCATCGACACCAGACTCGCTGATGTATTTTCCTTCAATGTCGAGGGACAGACGGGCGCCGGAGTCTACCGGCCGAGGGCAGAGCACTGCCATACCGTAACGGTTGAGATCCAGGCAGGTTACCGCCACTGGCTGCTTTCCGCGACCAAAGAGCGCCCTCTCACGGAGTTGTATCCTGAGACACGACGCCGAAAAACGATCCTTGATGCGGCGATCTGCGGAATAATTCGTCATTTCGTTGACCATCACCCGTATTGTACTTGTTGTGTCCGGAATCCATCCGGGCATGGAAGTGTAGTAATCGACGGCCTGCCTGAAAAATGACCAAGAGGGAATTTGTGACCGGGTTGGCAAATTGCCAAGCCGCAGGCCTCTTCCGACAAAAGCGACAGTGGTACGCGACAGCTTGATGCTCAAACACTACAATGCCAGCCATAGCTAATATTCAAAACCGAACTCAACGGGAATCGAACTTGAAGTCACTGCCCTTGCATCAGCTCTACAAAGCCTGCGTTCTCAAAGACCTGCCATTTAAAACCACCCGGCAACTGGAGCCGCTGGCTGAGATTGTTGGCCAGAACCGCGCCCAGGAAGCGGTGCGTTTTGCGCTCGCCATGCCTCACGGTGGTTATAACGTGTATGCGGTAGGTCGCAATGGCTTGGGCAAGCGCACCATGATGCTCCGGTACCTGGAACACCATGTGGACACAGAACAGCAGAGTCACGATTGGTGTTACGTTGCCAACTTCGATGAGCCGCGCAATCCGCGTTTGCTGCAACTGCCGGCCGGGATGGGCACCGAGCTCAAGCACGACATGGAAAAACTGATGTCGCGGTTGGTGAAGGTGATTCCCCAGACCTTCGACAGTGACAGCTTCCTGGAGCGCTCCGAGCAGTTAAAGAATGAGTACGGCAAAAAGCAGGAAGATGAGCTCGAGAAAGTCGCCAAGCAGGCCCGGCGCAAGAAGGTCAGCCTGACAGTCACGACACCGGGCGGCTATCGGCTGGTTGCCATGAATGGTGATGAACCCCACACCGTGGAAAGCTTTCAGGCGCTCACCGACGAGCAGCGTGACAAGTTTGAAGACACCATCAACGCCCTTGAGAAAAAGCTTCGCCAGGCCCTTCGCAAGCTGGCCGATTGGGAGCAGGAATACGCCGAGAAGCAGCAGGCTTTGAACCAGGAAACCCTCGAGGGCATCTCTGGCCACCAGATTGATGAGCTGGTGAAGCGTTACAACGAACAGCCAGACGTTGTTGCCTATCTGGAGGCGGTTCGCAAAGATCTGGTCGACAACCTGGATATCTTCCTTGAGGACGACGAAGAGCAGGCGGCGATTGCCTATGCTTCACTGGACAAGAAAACGCCCCGGCGCTACGTGATCAACGTGCTGGTGCACCAGAAAACCAACGAGGTGCCGGTGGTGGTGGAAGATAATCCCACCTATCACAACCTGTTCGGCTACGTGGAAAACGTCACCTTCAAGGGTACCGTATTTACCGATTTCTCCCTGATTCGCCCGGGCAGTCTGCACAAGGCCAATGGCGGTTACCTGCTGATGGACGCCATCAAGGTTCTGGAACAGCCCTTTGTCTGGGACGGTTTGAAGCGAGCACTGCGCTCTCGAACCCTGCAGATCAATTCCCTGGAACGGGAACTGACGCTCTCGGGAACCATTTCCATTGAGCCGGAAGCCGTACCCCTGGATGTCAAAATCGTTCTGTTCGGCGATCGCGAAACCTGGATGCTGCTGCAAGAATACGATTCCGAGTTTGCCGAGTTGTTCCGGGTGACGGCGGATTTCGAAAACGAGATGTACCGTACTGAGGAAAGCCAGCTGTTGTACGCCAAATTCATTGCCAGCCTGGTGGTGGAAAAGAAACTGCTGCACTGCAGTAACAAAGCGGTGGCCCGAATTATCGAGCACAGCGCGCGCATGGCTGAACACCAGGACCGGCTCTCGCTACACGCCGCGGACATCGCCAACCTCCTGCGGGAATCCGACTTCTGGGCCCGACAGGCCGGTGCCAAGCTGATTTCTGAAGTGCACGTGGAGCGAGCGCTGGAGAGCGCCCGATACCGCAGCAGCCGTATCCGGGATCATTTTTACGATTCTGTTCGGGACGGTTCCACCCTGGTGACCACGACCGGTACTTGTATCGGGCAGGTGAATGCCTTGTCGGTGCTTTCGACCGGTGGTTTTGAGTTCGGTCTTTCCAACCGTGTAACCGCAACCTGCTACTATGGTGATGGCGGTGTCATGGACATCGAGCGTGATGTGAAACTGGGCGGCAACATCCATTCCAAGGGTGTGATGATTCTCAGCTCCTGGCTGGCCTCTCATTTTGCGGTGAATGACCCGATGCACCTGTCGGCCAGTCTTACCTTCGAGCAGAACTATGGCGAAGTGGATGGCGACAGTGCCTCCCTGGCCGAGTTGTGCGCGCTGATTTCGGCTTTGTCTGGTATTCCGGTGCGGCAGGATCTTGCGATTACCGGCTCGGTGAATCAGTTTGGCGAGGTGCAGCCGATCGGTGGCGCCAACGAAAAGGTTGAAGGTTTTTATGCCACCTGTGAGCTGAAAGGCGGCCTGACCGGCTCCCAGGGCGTGATCATCCCGGTTACGAATGTGCAGAACCTGATGCTGGACAGCGAAGTGGTCAAGGCCTCTAAAGCCGGTAAGTTTGCAGTGTATCCGGTTGCCCGCGTCGAGGAGGCCATTACACTGTTGCTTGGCAAGCCTGCCGGCAAGGCCGATGACAAAGGCAGGTACCCGAAGCAGAGCGTTTTTGGCATTATCCAGCAACGGCTTGAGAAAATGCGGGAACATGAACGGCAGGAACATGCCCGGGACGATCACAAAGATCCGTCCATCCACTGACCGGCCCCATAATAAAACGGACAGGAGAATACAGATCCATGACTGATATCCAGCAGACTGTGTATGTGGTAGAGGACGACGAGGCCGTCCGCGATTCACTGGAATTGTTGCTGAAATCCGATGGCAAGCCGGTGAAAACCTATGAAAGCGCTGGCTCCTTTCTGGCGGATTATTCCGATCAGATGGCAGGCTGCATTGTGCTGGATATCCGTATGCCGGGTATGGACGGCATGGAATTACAGAAAAAACTCAACGACAAGCATTCGATCCTGCCCATTATCTTCGTGACGGGGCATGGCGATGTGCCGATGGCTGTCGATGCGATGAAAGAGGGCGCTGTAGACTTTATTCAGAAGCCCTATCGTGAAGAAGCCCTGCTGGAAAAGATCGAAGCGGCACTGGAGCAGGATCGTGAGCAGCGGAAATCCCTGGACGAGCGCCAAGAGATTGTTCGCCGCATTAAGAGCCTGACACCCCGCGAGCGTGAAATCATGGATCGCATGATTGCGGGCCAGGCCAACAAGGTGATCGCCATCGAGCTTGAGATCAGCCAGCGTACCGTTGAGATTCACCGTTCCCGTGTCATGCACAAGATGGGCACCCATTCATTGGCACATCTGGTGCGTATGGTTCTGTCCGTAAAGGAACTTATCGACTAGGTCTGTCGGTATCGTCATCATACTGTGACGTTTTTAACCGGCCATGTTTCTATGACTGAAGTTGTCAGTGAGAACTCTGAGGTGACGGTTCTGCTGGTTGATGACAACCCGCAGAACCTGAAAGTCCTCTACGAGACCCTGAAAGATAAAGGCTACCGCCTTCTGATCGCCAACGAAGGCGAGAAAGCGCTGGACCTTGCCCACCGCCATCATCCGGAAGTGATTCTCCTGGATATCATGATGCCGGAAATGGACGGCTATGAGGTGTGTGAGTGCCTGAAAGCCGATCCGGAAACTTCAGATTGTGCCGTTGTATTCCTGTCAGCCCTGGACGACCTGCAGGCCAAGGTCAAAGGCTTCAGCCTGGGTGGTGCAGACTACATTTCCAAGCCATTCCAGTCCCTTGAAGTGATTGCGAGGGTTAAAACCCACGCCCAGGTGATTCGTCTTGAGCGGGAGCTCCAGGCCAGGAACCGCGAACTTCAGAGCGATCAGGCGCGCATCCTGAATTCCATCAGTGAAGGCATCTACGGCCTGGACGAGAATGGCATCATCGAGTTTGCCAACCCCGCTGCTGCGATGATCATGGGATGCCCTGCGGAAGATCTGATCGGCAAGAGCTTTTTCGATCTTCACTTTTCAACGGCGGCGGAGTGCCAGGACAGCCTGCCGGTGATGGCCACCTGCCGGCAAGGGGTGGCAGAGAACCAGCGTGATATCCGGCTTCTGCGTGCCGATGGCAGTGGCTTCCCCGCGGAGTATCGTTCCACCCCCAAACTGGATGACGGCGAGTTGCATGGCGCGGTCGTTGTGTTCCGGGATATCACGGTGGAACTGGCCAATGAACTTGCCCTGGAAGAAGCGCGCACCGTGGTGCAGGAACAGCGGGACCAGCTGGCTCACACATCACGCCTGACCACCATGGGAGAGATGGCCGCAGGGTTTGCCCATGAAATCAATCAACCGCTGACGGCCATCACCAATTATGCCCGGGTGTCCAAGCGGATGATGGGTAAGGAACAGCCGGACCTCGTGTTGCTTCAGGAAACCCTCGACAAGATCGAAGCCCAGTCGCACCGCGCCAGCGAGATCATTCGCCGCATCCGCCGATTCATGAAGAAGCCGGCCACCGGTAAAGAAGTGCTGTCTGTTCCAGTGCTGCTGGAGGATACCCGCCAATTTGCGGAAGTGGATATGAGGAACAACGAGGGCGGTATTGATGTCCGCGTTGAAGATGACCTGCCAGACGTACTGGCAGACCCGATTCAGGTGCAGCAGGTTGCTCTTAACCTGATTCGTAATGCCCTTGAAGCCACTCGCAGTGCTGAATCATCCACGCCAGTGGAAGTCAGTGCCCGCCGATGCGGTGACCAGTGTGTGCGCATTCAGGTACTCGACCACGGCGTTGGTGTGCCGGAGGATGCCGAGGAAAAATTGTTTCACCCCTTCTACACCACCAAGGACGAAGGCATGGGCATTGGCCTGGCCACTTGCCGTTCCCTGATCCAGGCCCAGGGCGGCGATATTGGCTATGAACGGCCGGAAGAGGGTGGTGCCTGCTTCTACTTTACCCTGCCGATTGCAGGCGTTGAGGGCGAGCCCTGCGCCGTAGACTGAAACTCGATCTGGCGGTGCGCTGCCAGATCGAATGGTCTATCCCGTCTTTACAGCCATTCAATACGACCACTCAGGTGCGGAGCATCGCCTTTGCTGTTCAGTAGCTGGTAATCCCAGGCGTCACTGGCTGCCTGCCAGTTCAGTTGGGCTGCGCCGGGCAGAAACAGGGGTTTCTTGAACTGACAACTCACACGAACCGGGCCGGACTGCCAGTCAGCCTGCTGTTCCAGCAATGACAGTGCCCGTGCTTTGCTCCACATGCCATGGGCGATCGCCCGTGGGAAGCCAAAGGCTTTGGCGCTCAAGGCGTGCATGTGAATCGGGTTGCGATCACCGGATACCTGGCCATAGCGTCTCCCAATGTTCTCCGGTGCCGTGATGGACTCGCTAAACGGGTAGGTTTCAAGGGTGGGCGGTTGCGTTTTTGGCTTACCTGTCTCCGCAGTCGCCATCCGGAAGAGGTTGGTGCTCACTTCTTCCCAGATTAACTGGCCTGCGGAGCGCGCTTCGGTAACCAGGTCGAACTCGATACCACGCGCGGTACTTTGCTGATTGCCCAGCGTTACCCTGATATCCAGGTTTTCACCGGTCTGTATGGGGCGGTGTTGGGTAATGGTATTGCGAAGATGCACCAGGCCCAGCAAGGGCAGCGGAAATCGTTTATCGGTCAGTAATTTCAGGTGCAGCGGGAACGCCAGAATATGCGGCCAGGTCAAAGGCAGAGCCGAGCCAAGCTTGAATCCACACACCGCCATGTAGCGGGATAACACCGGCGTGTCGGTCGCCACACCCAGCAGCTCAGCCTGCAGTTCCGGGATCTCTGTGTTGGCGCCGGGTTTGTGTGATTTTGGCAGCAGCGCTCTGCCGAACATGGGCAGCAGCGAGGGTGGGGTGCTGCGATAAACCAATGGTTCTGTCATGGTGTTCATCTCCCTTGTTGGCCTGCTTGGCCGGGTAATTTCCCGTGAATCAGTAACGTAATTACCGATTTTCTCTACATTCTGGTACAACTGTGCGTCCGTGGCCTGATATGCTCTAATGTAAGACGAAAGTCGTGGCGGCCTCGCAGTCTGGCAAACCCGTCCAGATCGGGCATTGACCTGCCGTGCCCGGGGCACTGTCTGGCGGGTCAAAGTAGTAACCATATAAATAAAATAGCGGGATACTATGCAGGAACTACGTGATGCGGGCGTGATGTTGCGCCTGATTTATGAGGCGATGAAGAAAAAAGGTGTTGATACCGATGCCATATTCAATCGCCTCGGCGTTGACGAGAACTACGTCTACACAGACCAGCTTCGTACTCCCCACAGCGCTCAGGTTTATTTCTGGCAGGCTGTGGAGGACGTATCCGGTGATCCGGACATCGGCCTGCACCTCGGGCCTCTGCTTCCCGCCTACAAGGGCCAGGTGCTCGAGTATCTGTTTCTGAGTAGCCCGACCTTTGGCGAAGGTTTGCGCCGGGCGCAGAACTATCAGCGCCTGCTCAGTGATGCAGCCAACACCGATTTTTTCATCGAAGGCGATGAAGCCTGCATGGTGCTGGATGCTGCCTCAGACGAGATTCGCAGACTCAAGCACTTCAATGAGTGCTTTGTGCAGGGTCTGATTACCTTCTTCAAGTCCATCACCGATGGCAACTTCTACCCCTCCCGAATCGAGTTCGAGCATGAGCGGGAGCAGGGTGCAGAGCACGTTCGCGAAGTGGTGGGCTGTGACGTAGTCTTCGGCGCCGAGGAAAACCGACTGTATTTCCCGGCCGAGATGCTGTCTCATGCGTCACCCCATGCCGAGCCAGAGTTGTTGGCGCTGCATGAACGCTTTGCCAGTGAACAGGTTGCTCGGCTTGAGAAGAAAGACATCGTTGGCCAGGTGGAACGCATCATCGCCGAGCTGCTCGATAGCGGCGAGGTGACCCTCGACGCGGTTGCCGAACGGCTTGGCATCAAGCCGAGAACCTTGCGCACCCGGCTGACCGAAGCGGAAACCAGCTTTAACCAGGTGTTGGCCGATTTCCGCTATCGGCTGGCGCGGCAGTTGTTGGCGACCACGGACGAGTCGATTGATGAAATTGTGTACCTCACCGGTTTTTCCGAACCCAGTACGTTTTACCGGGCGTTCAAGCGCTGGTCTGGCATGACCCCGATCGAATATCGGAAGACAGCCCAGGGCAAAGATGCCATGGTTGATGCCATGTGATCGGGGTTTGCAGAAAAACCTGAAAAAAGTTCAGTAAAAGCGTTGACATAAGCGGGGGCCTCTTTATAATGCGCCCTCGTTGTCACCAAGCAGTCAGCAAAAAGGCTGCGAGGCAGCAAACGCGGAGCGGTAGTTCAGTTGGTTAGAATACCGGCCTGTCACGCCGGGGGTCGCGGGTTCGAGTCCCGTCCGCTCCGCCATTTTTATCCCCCCCTTTGTTTTACCTTATTTACTCTCCTTGATGTGTTTCCGGTATTCTCCCGGACTTGTGCCATACCAGCGCCGATAGGCCTTATGGAATGCCGGTGGGTTTGCAAAACCCAATAGCCAGGCAATTTCCGACAGTGAGCTGTTGGTTTCCAGTAAATAATCCTGAGCCAGTTGTCTGCGGGTATTGTCCAGCAGTTCTCGAAAGCCGGTTCCTTCACTGGCAAGCTGGCGTTGCAGCGTCCAGGGTGTTGTCCCTAGCCGGTTGGCCAGGGTTTCGATGGTAGGTGTTGCCCCCCGTAGTAACGGAGTCATCAGGTACCTGGCCCTGTCTGCCGCGCTCCAGCCTTTGCGAATTTGCTGCAGTTCCTGCTCGCACCACGCCGTCAGTTTTTCGTGCATACCTTCGTGGGCCTGGCTGGGCACCTGCAGCCAGGCGCTTTCCTTCAGGCGAATTGAATTCTCCTTCGCGCCGAATTCTACCGGGCATCGAAACCAGCTTTCGAATACATCGTCCAGCCCGATTGAGGGGTACTCAATACGCACCCGTTCCAGGACGTCGTAGCGGCCGGTCATGTGCCTGATCAGCTGGGTCCAGGCGGCAAGGATGGAATCCACCACAAAGTAGTTGTACTGGTTGTATGGGCTGATCGAGTAGAAGCAGGCCTTACGATGTTCTGCTGCCAGGTTTGGCTCGCCCCGGGAGTTCCGGCTGCTCAGCAGGGAATACCGTATCAGTGTGGCAAGGGCCTGGTGAACGGTGTTGGCGGTTTCTGCTGCCAGGCCGGCAATGCCGGCATCGATGGGGCGGGTCAGGGCGCCCATACGAAGGCCGAGGGCGGGGTTGCTCGTTGTGGCGATAGCCGCCTGGCCCAGGCGCATGAATCTGGGGATGCTGATGCGGGCTTCCGGTGCGGCCAGCTCGGGGTCGTTCAGATGAAACTGGGATTTTAGCCTTGCGGCATCACCTCCCTCGGCCTCAGTGGCACGCAGCAACACCGAGGCATAGAGCAGGCTGATGTCGCCCAGCGAATTCTGGTTGGGTCTGGAAGTATTGGTCATCGCTCTATTATCGGTGTTATCTAAAGATAATAAAATGTTCTTTGTGGATATTGTTGCGCTGACGGGAGCTGGGTAGTGTAGGGGCCATAACAACGGGAGCGATGGCTACCCGGTCCTACAATCGATGAGGAGTTTACCAATGGCTGCATCACCGGGCGTGAGCAAGTACCCGCATTTGCTTGAACCACTGGATCTTGGATTTACCACCCTGCGGAACCGCACACTGATGGGCTCCATGCACACCGGCCTTGAGGAAGTGAAGAACGGATTTGAGCGTTTGGCCGCTTTTTACGCCGAGCGTGCTCTTGGTGGCGTTGGCCTGATCGTAACCGGTGGTATTGGTCCGAACACCGAAGGCGCGGTATTTCAGCATGCAGCCAAGATGAGCACAGAGGAAGAATCTGACAAGCACAAGGTGATTACCCAGGCCGTGCATGAGGCCGATGGCAAAATCTGCATGCAGATCCTGCACGCTGGCCGTTACGCCTATTCCCCTGAGCTGGTAGCACCGTCAGCCATCCAGGCGCCGATCAACCCGTTCAAGCCAAAAGAGCTGGACGAAGCCGGCATCCAGAAGCAGATCGACGACTACGTGAACTGTGCCGCCCTGGCCCAGCGCGCCGGATACGACGGCGTGGAGATCATGGGTTCCGAGGGTTATTTCATTAACCAGTTCATCGTCAAGCACACCAACCACCGCACCGATCAGTGGGGTGGCAGTTACGAGAACCGCATTCGCCTGCCCATTGAAATCGTTCGCCGGGTACGTGAGCGTGTGGGCGAGAACTTTATCATTATCTATCGCCTGTCCATGCTCGACCTGATCGAAGATGGCAGCACCTGGGAAGAGGTGGTGCACCTGGCCAAGGAAATCGAGAAGGCTGGCGCCACCATTATCAACACCGGTATCGGCTGGCACGAAGCCCGAGTTCCGACCATCGCTACCTCTGTGCCCCGTGGCGCCTTTACCAAGGTAACGGCCCGCCTTAAAGGTGAGGTAAGCATTCCTTTGGTAACCACCAACCGGATCAACATGCCTGACGTCGCCGAGAAAGTTCTGGCAGAAGGCGATGCGGATATGGTGTCTATGGCCCGCCCGTTCCTGGCGGATGCTGATCTGGTGCTCAAGGCCGCGGAAGATCGTGCTGAGGAGATCAATACCTGTATCGGCTGTAACCAGGCCTGTCTTGACCACACATTCAGTGGCAAGCTGACGTCCTGCCTGGTCAATCCCCGTGCCTGCCATGAAACCGAGCTGGCTTATGTGAAGACGGCAACGCCGAAGTCGGTTGCGGTGGTTGGTGCCGGCCCTGCGGGCCTGGCGTTTGCCTCGGTTGCCGCCGAGCGCGGGCATAAAGTCACGGTCTTTGACGCCGGCAGCGAGGTTGGTGGCCAGTTCAATGTGGCCAAGCGCATTCCGGGCAAGGAAGAGTTTTACGAAACCCTGCGTTACTTCCGGGTGATGCTCGACAAGCACGGCGTTGACGTCCGCCTCAATACCCGCGTCACGGCAGAAGACCTCAAGGCCGGTGGTTTTGACGAGGTGGTTCTGGCCACCGGCGTTGAGCCCCGCACGCCAGAGATCGAGGGCATTGATCACCCGAAGGTGATTGGTTACCTGGATGCGCTGCTGGAGCGTAAGCCGGTGGGTCAGAAGGTCGCCGTCATCGGTGCGGGCGGTATCGGCTTTGATGTGTCTGAATTCATCGTCCATAAAGGTGAATCGCCTTCCCTGAACACCGAGCACTTCATGAAGGAGTGGGGTGTGGATCTGACCGTAGAACACCGCGGCGGTATTCAGGGTGTCCAGCCGCAGGTGCCTGAGCCTGCGCGTGAGGTTTACCTGCTGCAGCGCAAGGCCTCCAAAGTCGGCAAGAACCTGGGCAAGACCACAGGCTGGATTCACCGCACCTCGCTCAAGCATCGTAACGTGCAGATGGTGCCCGGAGTCAGCTATCGCAAGATTGATGACGAAGGCCTGCACATTACCATCACACCGAAAGGTGCTGAGCAGGGTGAAGATAAAGTATTGCCGGTAGATACCATCATCGTGTGTGCTGGTCAGGAGCCGCTGCGTGAGCTGCAGGCAGGTCTGGAAGCGGCCGGTTTGCCGGTGCATCTGATCGGTGGTGCCGATGTGGCTGCCGAGCTGGATGCAAAGCGGGCCATTGATCAGGGTAGCCGCCTGGCAGCGGAGATCTGATCACAAAACGTTGCAGTTTTTCTCTGTGTTTCGGTTAAGGTCTGGCTAGACTATGGGGTTGAAGAGCGGAAGAAGAATGGAACTCTCTTCCCGCCTTGGGCGTCCATAACAAGAGTTTTCCGAAGCATGGAGAAAGTGAATGGTTAATGCCGGGCAGGCAGCCGAAGGTTACTCGGCGGTTTTCTTTATGGAGGGCAGCCAGGTTGCCAGGCAGATGCGCTTGTCTGAATTCGGCGCGTTTCTGGATGGCTATGTTGGTTTGTCTGACCTCGCCGAGACAGACGTTCGTGCCGTTCTGGTAAACCTCTCCCTGGAGTTGACGGTTCGCTCCCTGGTTTTCTTCCGTATCTGGTTCGATGACGAGGGGCGGGCCGACAGCCACTGGAACGTACCCATTGAGGCGTTGGCGGAGAAAGGTGCCAAGGGCCCGGATATGGGCGGCGGTGCTATCCGGCTGGTGTGCCGAAGCCAGTGCCCGGATCCGGCGTTTGCCCAGGAACTCTGGGACCCGGACATGACCCCCGGCAGCAACCATTTTCAATTGATTCGCAAAGCGGTGGAAGCCAACACCCTGCGTTTCCAGAAAATAGAACCGGAAGAAGAGAATATCCCGGTTCTGACCACGGCAAACGTGGAGCCGCCCGTCGATGACGGTCGCGATCGCGCCCGCGTTGCCCAGATCCTCCGTGAACAACGGCTCCGGATCAAAACCCTCCAAAGTGTGCACCGGGATTCCCTGGCTGACCTCCAGCGTGAGCATCGCCTTGAAATGCAGGCCCTGCGCGGTGAGATGTCAGATCTGGAGCAGCGTTACGAGCGCACCCGGATCAGCAATGAGCAGCTCAAGCAGCGCCTGGCGCAACGCAACGAGCAATATCTCTCCATGCAGGAGAAAATGGCGGAGGGCGATGCCCCGCAGCGCAAGGACGTAAACGCCGATGCCGAGACCGTTCTGTTGCGTGAGCAGCTGGAGCGTAAACAACGGGAGCTCGAGCTTCGGGATGACAAGATTGTTGCCCTCGAGCAGGAAAACCACGAGCTCCGCCATCAGGTTCCGCCTGAGGATTCGCTACTTGAACAATTGCAGAGCCAGTCGGTATTTCTGGTTGCCTACCATCCCGGTGTGGGGCATCTCACATTGCCCTACGACGATATCGACACCTATTTCAGTAATCCGGTGGCCTACGCGGCAGAACGTTGTGGCATGAATGAGCCCGCCTACAAGGACTGGCTGGCCCACTACGAACACCCGGTTTGTCGCCATGTTGATGATGCCGGGAACGCCTGTGGCGAGCCGATCATGCGGGTAACCCAGCCGGCGGAGTTCCAGTCAGGGGTAGACGACCACTGCGAGCAACACCGCGCCTGATGCGGATCTTTTTTCAGTATCGGCCCGAGATTCGTTAAACTGTGGGTCTGTTCGTTACAGAGCAGGAAGGGCGAGGCCTTTCCTGCCTCATTCAGACACCACGGGATACTTCATGGATCAGTTCAGGAATATCGGCATCGTCGGGCGCATGGGCAGCGTCAAGGTGGTTGAGTCGCTGCGGCAGCTCAAGCAATACCTGACGGCCAACAACTACCACGTCATCATTGAAGAAGACACCTCCACCATGATCCCGGGCCATGGTCTGCAGGTAGCCAGCAAAAAACTGCTTGGCGAGATCTGCGACCTGGTCATTGTTGTGGGGGGTGACGGTAGTTTGCTGGGAGCGGCCCGTGAACTGGCTAAATCCAAGATCCCGATTCTGGGTGTTAACCGCGGCCGCCTGGGCTTTCTGACCGACATTTCCCCATCTGACCTGGAAGAGCGCCTGGCTCAGGTTCTGGCCGGCGAATACATTGAGGAATCACGATTCCTGCTGGATGGCCACGTAGAGCGTAATGGCCAGCCGCTGGGCTACGGTTCCGCCCTTAACGATGTGGTGCTGCACCCGGGCAAGTCCACCCGGATGATCGGTTTTGACCTCTATATTGATGGCCACTTTGTCTACAGCCAGCGTTCTGACGGCTTGATCGTGGCCACGCCTACCGGCTCAACGGCCTACTCATTGTCAGCGGGCGGCCCCATCATGCACCCAAAACTGGACGCCGTAGTCTTGGTGCCGATGTTCCCGCATACGTTGAGCAGTCGCCCGATCGTGGTAGACGGCAAGAGTGAAATCAAATTGGTCATTGGTGAAACCAACGAAACTTATCCGCAAGTCAGCTTTGATGGCCAGATGAACATTGCCTGTGCCCCTGGCGACATCATCCGCATCACCAAAAAGCCGTTCAAGATCCGTCTGATCCACCCGACCGATCACAATTTCTATGCCACCTGCCGTGACAAGCTGGGTTGGGCAAGCGAAATAGCAGCGAGTTGATTATGGCGGGACAGACTTCAACCGCGAGCCGCGGTTACGACATTATTGGTGATATCCATGGTTGCGCCCATACCCTGGAGCGTTTGCTCGAGCAGATGGGGTATCGCAAACTGAACGGTATATACCAGCACCCCAGGCGCCAGGCCATCTTCATTGGCGATATTATTGATCGGGGCCCAAGAATTCGTGAGGCTCTGCACCTGGTGCGGGACATGGTAGAGCATGGTGCGGCCCGCATCGTTATGGGCAACCATGAATACAATGCCCTTGGCTACTGCACCCGGGCCCGGCCTGGCAGCGGCAAGCAATTCCTGCGCGAACACAATGCCCGCCACGATCGCCTGATCAAGGAAACCCTTGAGCAGTTTGATGCGTATCCCCATGAGTGGAACGAATTTTTGGAGTGGTTCTATACCATTCCGTTGTTTATTGATGAGGATCACTTCCGGGTGGTTCACGCGTGTTGGGATCAGGACCTGATCGACAAGTTCCGGCAGAAGCAGGGCGGCGCTTGCATTGATGAAGACTTTCTTCACGCTTCAGCCGCCATCGAGTCTTTCGCCGGTCAGGTGATGGATACCTTGCTGCGAGGGACTGACCTGCGCTTGCCGCCGGGGGTCAAAATTACCGGCCGGGACGGCTATGTGCGTGAATTCTTCCGCACCAAGTTCTGGGCCGATAGCCCGAAAACCTATGCCGATGTCGTGTTTCAGCCTGACCCTCTGCCACCAGAAGTCGCTGCCATGACCTTGCGGGAAGATGAGCGCAAACAGTTGATTACCTACCCTCTGGACGCGCCGCCAGTGTTCGTCGGGCATTATTGGATGGACGGTGAGCCCGCACCTTTGAAGTCGAATGTGGCCTGTATCGATTACAGCGCCGTAAAGTACGGCAAGCTGGTGGCCTATCGGCTGGATGACGAGAAGGCACTTTCCCGTGACAAGTTTGTCTGGGTAGAGGTGGATCGCCCCGAACAGCCGGATTACCCCACCAGCGAAGACAGTGTGGCGCGTTAGAGATCAGCGAGGTTAGCTTGGACCAACAAACATCGTCTCCGATTACCCCCAGTGGGCGCTGGCAGCCTTCCCCCCGCCATGCGCCATTTGTTGTGGGGGTCATCGGCATTGCCGTTGCCATGGTGTGGCTGACGTCCATGGGGCAGAATCCCATGGCCGCGGCCATGATGGTTGTCGATCCCAGACACTACTCCTGGAACGTGTTCAGCTCTCTGGACGGGCGGCTGGATGCGCTTTTGGCGACACTGACAAGCGGGCAGGTGTGGCGCCTGATCACACCGGACTTCCTGCACTTTAGTTGGACACACATCATCTTCAACTCGGTCATGCTCTGGTTTCTGGGTAGCCAGATTGAGTGGATTGATGGCCGTGCGCGCCTGGTGGCGCTGTTTCTGGTAACCAGCTTGTCCGCCAACCTGTTGCAGTATCTGGTGTCTGGGCCGTTGTTCGGGGGCTTGTCGGGCGTGGTGTACGGCATTCTGGGTTACTGTTGGCTGAGCCAGCAACGCCAACCCAGATTCCAGTTTCCCCCGGCGCTGGTTACCTTTGCCCTGGTGTGGATGGTGATCGGTTTCACTCCTATACCTGAAATGATTGGCGTCGGCCGGATGGCTAATGAGGCCCACCTGGGTGGCTTCATTGGCGGTCTGGCCGTGGCGGCGGTGATGCCTGTAAGGCGCCGTTTTCGGTGATTGCATAAAAAAAGCCCCGCCAAAGGGCGGGGCATTAAAAGAGCTTTTAGCTCCTGATGAGAGAGACCAAATGATACGACCGTCGTCATTTGGTGAAGTAATGATAATTGTTATCATTTAGATCTGTCAAACGGATTTGCCGGTTTTTTTATGAATGATTTTTCAGGAGGTGGGTAATGACCTACGACGAACTCATTGAACGGCTGGATCCGACTGTTTACCGGAACCTCAAGCAAGCGATTGAGCTTGGCAAGTGGCCTGATGGCCGGGCCATGACCCGCGAGCAGCGGGAAATCAGCCTGGAAGCCGTTATCTATTACGAAAACAAGCACAATGTGCCCGAAGAGCAGCGCGTGGGCTACCTGGACCGGGGCGAGAAAGCCGGTACCGCTTGCGACCCGTCTGTGCAATTCCGTAAAGATCGCCAGAACGACAATGGTGTCGACCCGGAGCAGTTTGTAGAGGTCAAGGTTTGAGCGAGTCAATCGATGTAACCGGCCGCCTTCGGAAGATGCCGGCACAAGCTGGCGACCCGGTGGCCTATACCCTGGCGGTGGGCGATACCCGGATTCCCCTGAACGACCTGATCGGCCAGAAGGTGCGGCTGGATTTTGACGGTGTGATTCGCTGTATCCACTGCGACCGCACCACCAAGAAGAGTTTCAATCAGGGCTACTGTTATCCGTGCTTTCGCAAACTGGCTGCCTGTGACAGTTGCATCATGAGCCCTGAAAAATGCCATTACCACCTTGGCACCTGTCGGGAGCCCGAATGGGGCGAGGCGAACTGCATGGTGGAGCACGTGGTCTACCTGGCCAATTCCAGCGGCTTGAAAGTGGGTATTACCCGGGGCTCACAAGTGCCGACCCGCTGGATCGACCAGGGTGCGGTGACTGCCATTCCCATGCTGCGGGTAGCCAGCCGTTACCTGTCCGGTCTGGTGGAAGTGGCGTGCAAGAGCCACGTGGCCGATCGTACCAACTGGCGCGCGATGCTCAAGGGCGATGTGCCGGAGCTGGATCTGGTGCAGGAGCGCCGGAAAATGCTGGAACTGATCGAAGACGACCTGGCGCAATTGCGCGCGCAACATGGTGAGGACAGCATCCGGATTGTGGACGAGGCCTCACTTGGGCTGGGTTATCCGGTCCAGGTATGGCCGGCGAAGGTGAAAACCCATAATCTGGATAAAACGCCGGAAGTGGAAGGGCTGCTGGAGGGAATCAAGGGCCAGTATCTGATGCTCGATACCGGCGTTATCAATATTCGAAAATTCACCGGCTACGAAGTCCGGTTCCGGGTTCTTGACTGAGCGCGGAAGTCTACTGTCTGGAGAGTGTGAATGCGTACCAACCAGCCACAAACCATCTACCTGAGCGAGTACCAGGCGCCGGCGTATCTGGTGGATCATGTCAATCTGCGCTTTGAACTGTTCGAGGACGGCGCGCGGGTGCACAGCACCTTGTCCATGCGCCAGAACCCCGCGGCCGGGCAGAGTGGTGGGCCGTTGGTGCTGGACGGCGACAGTCTGACCCTGGAGTCTCTGTCCCTGAACGGCCAGCCACTGGCCAGTGGCGAGTATCAGAACGAGGGCGACAAGCTGGTGATTCCAGTGGTTCCGGATTCGTTTGAGTTGGCGGTCGTCACCTGGATAGAGCCTCAGAACAATACCCGCCTGGAGGGCCTGTACAAGTCATCGGGCATGTTCTGCACCCAGTGCGAGGCCGAAGGTTTCCGCTGTATTACCTATTATCCGGACCGGCCGGATGTGATGGCGCGCTTCCAGACTCGCGTTGAAGCCGATAAGTCTGCCTACCCGGTGTTGCTTTCCAATGGCAACCCCATTGAGCAGGGCGACCTTGAGAACGGCCGTCACTTTGTGACCTGGGAAGATCCGTTCCCCAAGCCGGCGTACCTGTTTGCGCTGGTGGCGGGTGACCTTGTCGAGAAACGGGATACGTTTACCACCGTTTCTGGTCGCGATATCGATTTGCGCATCTACGTTGAAGCGCGCAATGCCCGCAAGTGCGATTACGCTATGGATGCGCTAAAGCGTTCGATGCGCTGGGATGAAGAGGTGTATGGCCGTGAGTACGATCTTGATATCTTCATGATCGTAGCAGTGGATGATTTCAATATGGGGGCCATGGAAAACAAGGGCCTGAACATCTTCAATTCATCCTGCGTGCTGGCCAGCCAGGACACAGCCACCGATGCGGCATTCCAGCGTATCGAAGCCATTGTTGCTCACGAGTATTTCCATAACTGGTCCGGTAACCGGGTTACTTGCCGGGACTGGTTTCAGCTGAGTCTGAAAGAAGGCTTTACGGTATTCCGGGATTCCCAGTTCTCGGCGGATATGGGGTCGCCCACCGTCAAGCGCATTGAAGACGTTACCCTGCTGCGCACCGCTCAGTTTGCCGAAGATGCCGGCCCAATGGCCCATCCGGTCCGGCCGGCCTCGTATATGGAAATTTCCAACTTCTACACCCTTACCATTTATGAGAAAGGGGCAGAAGTCGTGCGGATGATTCACAACCTGCTCGGCGATGACATGTTCCGCAAGGGCAGTGACCTGTACTTTGAGCGCCACGATGGCCAGGCTGTCACTACCGATGACTTTGTCAAAGCCATGGAGGACGCGTCGGGTCGCGACCTGAGCCAGTTCCGCCTGTGGTACGAACAGGCGGGCACGCCGGTGTTGGCGGTAACGGATCATTACGATGAGGCGCAGGGTGTGTACCGCCTCGATATTCGGCAGTCGGTTCCGGATACGCCCGGGCAGACCGGGAAGCTACCCCAGCACATCCCGTTTGGGCTGGGCCTGCTGGATTCCGAGGGTCAGCCTCTGCCCCTGAATTTGGACGCAGATGAGCAGAGTGGCCCGGTTGAGCGGGTGCTTGAGCTGACTGAATCGGAGCACCGCTTTGAGTTTTATGGTCTCAAGGAGCGGCCAGTGCCGTCGCTGTTGAGGGATTTCTCCGCGCCGGTTCGTGTTCATTACCCCTGGACCCGAGATCAGCTGTTGTTCCTGATGAGTCACGACCCGGACGGCTTTAACCGTTGGGATGCTGGCCAGAAACTGGCGGTCGACGTCATCCAGTCACTGGTCAACGCGCCCGAGGGCACGGAAATTGAACCGCGGCTGGTGGAAGCCTACCGCCTGTTGTTGAACGATACCGAGTTGGACCAGGCGCTTGTGGCCAAGATGCTGCTGTTGCCTTCGGAAGCCTATCTGATAGAGCTTTCCGAGCAAGCCGATGTGCCGGCCATCCATGCCGCCCGGGAGCGGGTTCTGACGCATCTGGCTCAGGCGCTCCGGGATGACCTGCTGGCCTGTTATCAGCGCAACGCCGGTCACGGTGACTATCAGCTTACGTCGGGCGCCATCGCCCGTCGCAGCCTTCGTAACACCGCACTGGCATGGCTGCTCCACATTGATGATCAGCAGGGCCGGGCATTGGCCGTTGAGCAGATTGAACAGGCGGATAATATGACAGACCGCCTCGGCGCCCTGCGCGCCTTGGTGAACTCCGGTTTTGAATCGGAGCGGAACCAGGCCCTGGCGGCGTTCTTCGAGCGTTTCCAGGATGACCCGCAGGTGGTTGAGCTGTGGTTCTCGGTACAGGCCTCCAGTGACCGGGCCGGGCAGTTGCCGCAGATCCAGGCGTTGTTGGAGCACCCGGCCTTTGACTGGAAGAATCCCAACAAGGTGCGTTCTGTGGTGGGCGTGTTTGCCGGCCAGAACCTGGCGGCCTTCCACAGTCCGGACGGCAGTGGCTACCGGTTCCTGGCAGAGCAGGTTTGCCGGCTGGACGACAGCAACCCGCAAATCGCTGCCCGGTTGGTGTCTCCGCTCACCCGCTGGAAGAAGTTCTCGTCACAATACAGTGTGCAGATGAAAGCCGCCCTTGAGCGGATTCGCGACAAAGCCGAGCTTTCGCGGGACGTATACGAGGTGGTTCACAAGAGCCTGGCGGACTGACGCCGGCTCGCTATCTGGCTGTGATTGTAAAGCCGTCGTCACGGCCAGATACAAAATCGCACTTTCGGTCGATAGACAATGTTGCTCAATCGGCTAATCTGTTGGAAAGTCTGCGATTGCATCAGACGATAACAATAAAGCCCTTTAGAGGCTCCCAGACGGATTTAAGGTTGCACAATGAGATACAACAAGAACGCATTTTTGGGCGGGCTGCTTGCGCTTTCGTTTGCAGCGGCGCCCGTCCACGCCGGTGTGTCTGTCGCTGAGGCAAACCGCCTTGGCCAGGACCTGACCCCATTCGGATCCATCAAGGCCGGCAACGAAGCCGGTACCATCCCTGCCTGGACAGGTGGGCTGACCCAGCCCCCGGCCGGTTACGAGGGCAGCGGGCAGCACCACATCAATCCGTTTCCGGATGACCAGGTGCTGTTCACGATCACCGCATCCAACATGGAGCAGTACGACGAGTACCTGACCGACGGCGTCAGGGCCATGCTTCGTACCTATCCAACCACGTTCCGTATTCCGGTATACCAGTCGCGGCGTACCCATGCGGTGCCGGACTGGGTTGCAGAGAATACCCGCAAGAATGCCGTGAATGCCGAGATTGTCGGCCAGGCGGAAGGTCTCAGCGGGGCATTTGGTGGCTATCCGTTCCCGATTCTGCACGGTACCGATGAAGAAAAGGCCTGGCAGGTGGTCTGGAACCATCTGACCCGCTGGCGCGGTATTTCCGTGACCCGTCGTTCCAGTGAAGTGGCGGTTCAGACCAACGGTGATTATGGTCTGGTGACCTCACAGCAGGAAGCCTTCTTCAACTTCTATAACCCGGAAGGTGGCGAGGCAGATCTCGATAACATCATTTTCTACTACCTCTCGTTTACCCAGTCTCCGCCCCGCCTGGCCGGCGGTGCCATCCTGATTCACGAGACACTGAACCAGATTATCAACCCACGTAATGGCTGGGGCTACAACGCTGGCCAGCGGCGGGTGCGCCGTGCGCCGAACCTGGGGTACGACTCCCCGATTGCGGCAGCCGATAATCTGCGCACCGCTGATGACACCGATATCTTTAACGGTGCCATGGACCGCTATAACTGGAATTACGAGGGTATGAGGGAGATCTACATCCCTTATAACAACTACCGGATTGGTGAAAAAGGCACGCCGTATTCCGAGATTCTGGGTATTTCTCACCTGAATCCTGACCTGACGCGCTGGGAGCTGCACCGGGTGCACGTGGTAGAGGCTACCCTCAAGCAGGGCGAGCGGCACATTTACGGTAAACGTCGTTTTTATGTCGATGCCGATAGCTGGAACGCGGTACTGCTGGATCAGTATGACGGTCGTGGAGAGCTATGGCGCGTGACCATGGGTATCCCGAAGAACTATTATGAGCTGCCCGGCGTGTGGACAGTGCTCGACGTATACCACGATCTTCAGGCTCGCCGTTACCACGTGCTGGGCCTGGATACCGAAGAATCCGGTACTCGGGTGTTTACCGATGATGTACCGAATAAACGTTATTTCTCACCGGCCTCGCTGCGCCGGCGGAGTGTGCGCTAAGGAGTGGGCGCATAGTCTGATCCCGGGCTAGCAGCAGTGGTACCAGAGATACCGGCGGCCTTACGGCTGCCGGTTTGTTTGTGCTTCTGCGAGGCTCAGGGACAACGCAAAAAGATACAATCAACGTAAAGGCAATTTGAATGGCTAATAGGTTCATATGCGAGACACTGGGGTCTGCCTGTCTGGGGTTCTCCATGGTACTGGCAGCCCCCGCGGCATTTGCGGTGCCAGATATTCTTGAAACTCCTGCCCGCCCGACACTGCTGGCGCCGGAATCGTTGCTGAATGACGCAACGCGTGCCGGTGAGCGGATTGTTGCCGTTGGTGAGCGTGGGCACGTGATCTTCTCGGATGATGAGGGGCACACCTGGGTTCAGGGCGCTGTGCCGGTGTCTCTGACACTCAACGCTGTGGATTTTGGCACCGAACAGCACGGCTGGGCGGTTGGTCATAGCGGCGTGGTGTTGCACTCCTCGGATGGCGGCGAGAATTGGACTTTGCAGCTTAACGGCATCCAGGCAGCTGAACTGGCCATGGAAAGCAAGCAGGCGCAGATTGCTGACCTCGAAGAGCAGATCGAGCAGGCCCCTGACGATGAAAAGACCGATCTCGAATGGGCGCTGGATGATCTCTTCTTCACCCTTGAGAACATGCAGGCGGATCTGGATGTTGGGCCGGTTAACCCGTTCCTGGACGTCTGGTTTGAAGATGACAGCCACGGTTTTGTGGTTGGTGCCTATGGCATGATCCTGAGAACCCAGGACGGCGGTGAAACCTGGGAAGACTGGGCGCCGAATCTGGATAACCCTCAGAGCTTTCACATTAACAGCATCTCCCAGGTCACCGGCGGTGCCCTGGTAGCGGTTGGTGAGGCTGGTCAGATCCATGTGTCCGTGGACGGTGGCGATACCTGGGAACGCCGCGAAAGCCCCTATGAAGGTTCACTGTTTGGTGTCATGGGAACCGGCCAGGTCAACGAAGTATTGGCGTTTGGTCTGCGGGGCAACACCTTCCGCTCGACCGATCTTGGCCGCAGCTGGGCCGTTGTTCCCAACGAAGGCGGTGCAACCATTAACAACGGTGCGGTCGCTGACGACGGCAGGATCACCCTTGTGGGCAATGGCGGCGCCGTGCTCATGAGTACCAACGGCGGTGAGAGCTTCCGGGTGCACTTCCGTAACGATCGGGAAGGTGTGATGGCCGTTGTTCCCCTGCAAGGAACCGATCTTCTTCTGGTTGGCGAGGGCGGTGTCAAGTTCACCGACGCTCGTGGCCGGAATCCGAATTAACGCCCTGGTGTGGCATCAACAGATTAATGGATAGAGGGGCTTTTTAATGTCTAACCCGATGCACGACAGGGGTGAACATTACCTGACAACGCCAAAGGCGGAGCCGTTTCTCGAACGGCTGATTTTCAACAACCGGGCACCAATCCTGGTTGCGTTCTTCATTCTTACGCTGTTCCTTGGCTATAACGCCGTCAAGATTCAGCCAGACGCCAGTTTCGAGCGGATGATTCCGCTTGAGCATCCTTACATCGTCAACATGCTCGAACACCGGGACGATCTGGAGAACCTCGGTAACTTTGTCCGCATTGCGGTTGCTGTGGAAGAAGGCGATATCTTTACTGCCGAGTACATGGAGACCCTGCAACAGATCACGGATGAAGTGTTCTATCTGAACGGGGTGGACCGGTCTGGTCTCAAGTCACTTTGGACCTCCAACGTTCGCTGGGTAGAAGTAACAGAGCAGGGCTTCCAGGGTGGTACGGTCATTCCTGACGGCTACGACGGTTCCCGTGAAAGCCTGGAGCAATTGCGCCAGAACATCCTGCGTTCCAACGAAGTAGGGCGCCTGATTTCAGATAACTTCCGCTCCACTATCGTTTACGCTCCTCTTTACGAGAATAATCCGGAAACCGGAGAAGCGTTGGATTACGGTGAGTTCTCTCGCCAGCTGGAAGAAAAGATTCGCGACAAGTACCAGGCGCAAAACCCGGATATCAATATCCACATTGTTGGCTTCGCCAAGAAAGTGGGTGATCTGATTGAAGGTATTGCCTCCATTGCCTGGTTTGCGGGTATCACCATTCTGCTGACCACGCTGCTGCTGTTCTGGTACTCCCGTTGTATCGCAGGCACCCTTGTGCCGGTGTTTACGTCGATCATTGCTGTGTTCTGGCAGCTCGGTACGCTCAAGCTGCTGGGCTATGGGCTGGATCCATATTCCGTGCTGGTTCCGTTCCTGGTCTTTGCGATCGGTATCAGTCATGGCGTTCAGATCGTCAACGCCATGGCGGTTGAAGCCGGCAAAGGCTTTGATGCCATCACCTCTGCAAGGCTTGCGTTCCGGGCCCTGTACATTCCGGGCATGCTGGCCCTGATTTCCGATGCATTCGGCTTCCTGACCCTGGTGTTTATTGAGATCGACGTAATCCGTGATCTGGCCATTGCAGCGGGCCTGGGTGTGGCGTTCGTGATCATCACCAACCTGGTGTTGCACGTACTGATCATGTCGTACATCGGCATCTCCAAGGGTGGTATTCGTCATGTGCAGAACCACGGTGAAAAGCAGGATCGCAAATGGCGGGTCATGTCTTACTTCTCCCATCCAGGCGTTGCGCCGATTTCCCTGCTGATTGCGGTGATTGGTCTTGGCCTTGGTCTGTACTACAAGCAGGACCTGAAGGTAGGTGACCTTGACGAGGGCGCCCCGGAGCTTCGCGCGGATTCCCGTTATAACAAGGATAACTCGTTCATCATCAACAACTATTCCACCAGTGCCGACGTTCTGGTGGTGATGGTTAAAACGCAGGAAGAGCAGTGCACCCAGTACAACGTATTGCGTGCGATGGATCGCCTCCAGTGGGAGTTGCAGAACACTCCGGGTGTCCAGAGCTCTGCTTCCCTGGCGGATGTTTCCAAGATGGTGACCAAGGCCCTGAACGAGGGTAGCTGGAAGTGGTATGAGATTTCCCGTAACCAGACCATCATTAACGCGTCTATTCGTGAGGCGCCTGCAGGGCTTATCAATACCAGTTGCGACTTGACGCCGGTGCTGGTGTTCCTGGAAGACCATAAGGCGGAAACGCTGCAGACGGTGGTTGACCGTGTGGAAGAGTTCTCGGCTGCATTCAGCAACGATGAGCATACCTTCCTGCTGGCTGCCGGTAACGCCGGCATTGAGGCGGCTACCAACGAAGTCATCGCCAATGCCAAAGACTTGATGCTGCTGCTGGTCTACAGCGTGGTGAGCTTGCTGTGTTTCCTGACCTTCCGGTCGATCCGCGCGGTGGCGTGTATCGTGATTCCGCTGGGCCTGACCTCCATCCTGTGTGAGGCGATCATGGCGGTCTCGGGTATCGGTATCAAGGTGGCGACTCTGCCGGTGATCGCATTGGGGGTAGGTATCGGTGTCGACTACGGTATCTATATCTACAGCAAGCTGGAGAAGTTCCTGCTGGAGGGCAAGACGCTCCAGGATGCCTATTACGAGACTCTGCGCTCAACCGGCAAGGCGGTTATCTTTACCGGTGTGACTCTGGGTCTTGGTGTGGTGACCTGGATCTTCTCGCCGATCAAGTTCCAGGCGGATATGGGCTTCCTGCTGTTCTTCATGTTCCTCTGGAACATGGTGGGCG